>Ga0073932_1001956_pt1 | contig 35308 bp, 31 predicted proteins | sample DewCreD2012metaG_FD_76967 | JGI IMG/M metagenome (GOLD analysis project Ga0073932, IMG submission 76967) | Hot spring sediment bacterial and archeal communities from British Columbia, Canada, to study Microbial Dark Matter (Phase II) - Dewar... ...
AGGAGACTGACATGCCCGACACCGTCAACTACATGCTGCTGGGGTACGCCGTGCTGTTCGGGATGCCGCTGCTCTACGTCCTGACCTGGTGGCTGCGGCGCCGCAATCTCGAGAAGGACCTGGAGATGCTGCGGACGCTCGCGGAGGACAAGAAGCCGTAAAGCCCGTCGGCTCAGGGCCTTCGCCCTCCGCCTGCGCCCGCAGTTCACGCACCCGGCAACCGGGCGGGCCGACGACCAGCGCCGACAGGGCCGTCATCGCCGGCAAGTCCAGCGCGCTGCCCAGCGGCCCGCCGCTCTGCCTCAACATCCGCAACCGCGCAAAGGCCCGGCCGCGCCGCTGTTCCGGGATGATCCCCATTGGGAAACGGCTATAAGCATCACCCGTTCTGGCGGGCTTGACAGTGACCTATCCAGGTGATAGACTCATTTCAAGATAATTATCCGATAAATCATATTAATCAGCTTATGCTTGTCGAACGGTTGGATTCCGATCTCTTACGTTACATCGTAGCGAACAACTTTAAGCCGGGGGATCGGTTGCCGTCCACTGACGAGATCAGCGCGAAACTGGGCGTCAGCGTCGGCAAGGTGCGCGAGCAGCTGGAGGTGGCGCGCAGCCTGGGTCTGGTGGAAGTCAAGCCCAAGATCGGCATCCGCCTGGCCCGCTACGATTTTCGCCCAACCGTGCGGTACAGCCTGATGTACGCGCTCGCCAGCCGCGCCGCCAACTTCGACGATTTCAGCCTGGTGCGCAACCATCTGGAGGCCGCTTTCTGGCATGAGGCTGTGGCGCGCCTGACGCCCGACGATCACGCCCACCTGCAGGACCTGATCGCGAGCGCCCGCGCCAAGTTGAACGGCCGTCCGATCGAGATCCCGCACGCCGAACACCGCGCCCTGCACCTGACCATTTTCAGCCGGCTGGAGAACCCGTTTGTCACCGGACTGCTGGAGGCGTACTGGGACGCCTACGAGGCCGTGGGCCTGAGCATGTACTCCGACTACGCCTACCTGCAGGAGGTGTGGGATTACCACGCGCGCATCGTCGCCGCGATCATAGCCGGCGACGTGGACCACGGCCACCAGTTGCTGGTCCAGCACACCAACCTGCTGCGCCAGCTCCAGTCGCTGGCCGGGCTGCCGGCCGGGATGGCCTCTATCGGCTGAGACGCGCGTCTTGGCCGTTGACTTATTCTCACGAGGAGAAGGAACACGATGGCAGTCAGCGAAGTCCAGGGCGGTCCGCAGATCGCCTCCCGCCCGCCGGTGGTGAACATGTTCTCGATCATGGTGGCCACCAAGAACGGCTCGGGCAGTCAGACGGCCAACAACGCCCTGCTGCGCGCGCTGTTCAAGATGGGCATCCCGGTGAGCGGCAAGAACCTGTTCCCGTCCAACATCCAGGGCCAGCCCACCTGGTACACCATCCGCCTGAGCGCCGACGGCTTCACGGCCCGGCGCCCGCGCTCCGAGATCGTGGTGGCCATGAACCCGGCCACCGCTCTCGAGGACTACCAGATGGTGGAGAGCGGCGGCGTCTACCTGTACGCCGACGACCTCAAGTTCGAGATGAACCGCACGGACATCGCCCATTACCCCATCCCGGCCAAGGCCCTGTCCGTCAAGTACGAGAAAGATGCCAGGCTGCGCGCCTACGTCGCCAACATGGTCTACGTCGGCGCGCTCGCTTACCTGCTGGATATCCACCTGGAGGACATCGAAGCGGCCCTGCTCTTCCACTTTAAGAACAAGCGCAAGCCGGTGGACAGCAACATGCAGGTGGTGCGGGCCGCGGCGGAGTGGGCCTCCGAGAACCTGGTGAAGACCGATCCCTTCAAGGTCGAGCGGATGAACAAGACCGACGGCCTGATCATGATCGACGGCAACTCGGCGGCGGCGCTGGGCGCCATCTACGGCGGCGTGACCTTCGTGGCCTGGTATCCGATCACGCCGGCCACCAGCGTGGCCGACGCGCTCAACCACTACCTGCCGCAGTTGCGCGTCGATCCGGAGACGGGCAAGAACACCTACGCGGTCATCCAGGCCGAGGACGAGCTGGCGGCGCTGGGCATGGTGCTGGGGGCCGGCTGGGCCGGCGCGCGCGCCATGACGTCCACGTCCGGGCCGGGCATCTCGCTCATGGCCGAGTTCGCCGGCTACGGCTACTACGCCGAAATCCCGGCCGTGATCTGGGACGTCCAGCGCATGGGGCCGAGCACCGGCCTGCCCACGCGCGTCTCGCAGGGCGACGTGCTCAAGATCTATTACCTCGGCCACGGCGACACCAAGCACGTCTGTCTGCTGCCGGCCTCGCCGGCCGAGTGTTTCGAGTTCGGCTGGAAGGCCTTCGACCTGGCCGACCGCCTGCAGACCCCGGTCTTCGTGCTGAGCGACCTGGACATCGGCATGAACCAGTGGATGAGCCAGCCGTTCGCGTATCCGGACCGGCCGATGGACCGCGGCAAGGTGCTCTCGGCCGAAGACCTGGACCGGCTGGGCGCGTTCCGGCGCTACAAGGACGTGGACGGCGATGGGATCGGCTACCGCACGCTGCCGGGCACCGCGCACCCGCTGGCTGCCTACTTCACGCGCGGCACCGGCCATAACGAGGCGGCCGGCTACTCCGAGCGCCCGGACGACTGGGTGAAGAACATGGAGCGTCTGGGCCGCAAGTTCGAGACGGCCCGCCAGCTGGTGCCGCCGCCGGTGGCCGACTACGTGGACGGCGCCGAGGTCGGTTTCATCGCCTACGGGTCGGCGGACCCGGCGGTGGAGGAGGCCCGCTGGCGGTTGGAGACGCGCCACCAGCTCAAGACCTCCTACCTGCGGCTGCGCGCTTTGCCGCTGAGCGCGGCCGTCACGGACTTCGTGGCCGCGCACCGGCGCGTGTATGTGGTGGAGCTCAACACCGACGCGCAGATGCACCAGCTGCTGCGCCTGCACGTCGGCGGACTGCAGGACCGGCTGCGCGCCGCGAACTGGAGCGACGGGCTGCCGCTGACGGCCCGCTGGTTGACAAACACGGTGATGGAGAAGGAGAGCCAGAAATGACCGCGCCCGCCCCCGCCCGCAACGTGAACGTGATCGGCCTGGCCCGGACCGACTACAAGGGCCTGCCGACGACCCTGTGCGCCGGCTGCGGCCACAACTCGATTTCGGACAAGATCATCGACGCCGCCTGGGAACTGGGCCTGCGCCAGGATCAGGTGATCAAGCTGAGCGGCATCGGCTGCTCGAGCAAAAGCCCGGCCTATTTCCTGGGCCGCTCGTTCGCCTTCAATTCGCTGCACGGCCGCATGCCGTCGGTGGCCACCGGCGCGCTGCTGGCCAACCACACGCTGTACGGCATCGGCGTGAGCGGCGACGGCGACACCGGCTCCATCGGCCTGGGCCAGTTCAAGCACATGCTGCGCCGCAACGTGCGCATGGTCTACATCATCGAAAACAACGGCGTCTACGGCCTGACCAAAGGCCAGTTCTCGGCCACGGCCGATATCGGCCAGGAGCTCAAGTACGTCGGCAGGAACGAGCTGCCGCCCATCGACCTGTGCCTGGAGGCCATCGTGGCCGAGTGCGGGTTCGTGGCGCGCTCCTTCGCCGGCGACCCCAAACACGTCACGGCCCTGATCAAGGCCGCCCTGAGCTACAAGGGCACCGCCGTGCTGGACATCATCAGCCCGTGCGTGACGTTCAACGACAAGGACGACTCGACCAAGAGCTATGTGTGGGGCAAAGCCCACGACGAGCGCATCAACGACTTCACCTACATCGCGTCGCAGGACGAGATTTTCATCGAGCAGGCGGAGGGGCAGGTGCAGGAGGTGGAGCTGCACGACGGCTCCAAGATCGTGCTCAAGAAGCTGGCTCCGGATCAGCACGACCCGACCGACAAAATCGCTGCGTTGCGGCTGCTTGAGGAGGCGCGCGCCAACCAGCAGTTCATCACCGGCCTGATCTACCTGGACGGCCGCCGTCCGGACCTGGCCGAGGTGGAGCGCGTGGTGGACACGCCGCTGGCCTGGCTGCCGGAGGCCCGCATCCGCCCGAGCCGCGCGTCGCTGGACGAGATCATGGCCGGGATGAAATAACGGCTGGACAACGGATCGAAAAGCGGAGACGCGGATGAAACTGGCCGGGCGTTGTCCGTCCCGGCCGTGTCCGAGGCGGGCCTCGCCCAAACTGGACGCCCTCGCGACGGCCGTATCCCGATGCCTGTGTAAAGCGTTGGGGCGCACGGCCGTGCGCCCCGGCTGGTGGGGGATTACACAAAATTCGAAAAACGACCCTCCCGACCAGGAGGGCGTCCGGTCTGATACAACGTTAACTTGACGCCCCTGGCAAAATATACTATACTCCCCTATAGTATACGACTGGGAGGTGCGCCTTGGACGCCGCCACACGTCAGGAAGTCCAGAAACGTCTCCGCCGCATCGAAGGGCAGGTGCGCGGGGTGTCAAAGATGCTCGATGAGGGCCGCGAGTGCCGCGAAGTCTTGCAGCAGCTTGCGGCCATCCGCTCGGCGGTGCAGCAGGCCAGCATCAGCGTGGCCCGTTCCTACGCCTGCGAGTGCCTGGCCGACCCGACCAGGAAACAGGATGCGTTGGTGGACGAGCTCCTCAGCGTGTTTGGCAAAGCCGGCTGACGACCCGGCCGGCCCGAGGACAAGGAGAGTGTATGGGAGCGATTAAACAAGCCGTGGCGACCTGGACGGGCGACGGGCTGGCGTTCGACGCCGTCACCGGCAGCGGCGCGACGCTGCACCTGAACAATCAGGGCGCCACCCTTCGGCCTGCCGAGTTGCTGATGGTCGGCCTGGCCGGCTGCACGGGCATGGACGTCATCGACATCCTGCGCAAAAAGCGCCAGGTCGTCACCGATTTCCAGGTGGAGGCGCGCGGCGAGCAGGCCGACGATCATCCGCACCGCTACGTCCGGATCGAGGTGACGTACATCGTCACCGGCCGGGACATTGACCCGGAGGCGGTCCGGCGCGCGATCGAGTTGTCGGAGACCAAGTATTGCTCGGTGGCCGCCAGCCTGCGGCCCGGCGCCCCGATCACCACCCGTTTCGAAATTCGCCAGGCTGCGCCGGACCCGGCGCCGGCGGCGGCCTGAGTGGAGCCCTTATCATTGCACAAGGAGAGACCCATGACCAACGAACCCATCCATGTCACCGACGCCGCGTTTGAGAAGGCGGTTCTGCAGTCCCCGATCCCCGTCGTGGTGGACTTCTGGGCGCCGTGGTGTGGCCCGTGCCGCGCCGTGGCCCCGCACCTGGAGAAGATCGCCAAGGATTACGCCGGCAAGGTGATCATCGCCAAGGTCAACACCGACGAAAACCCGGAATGGGCCCAGCGCTTCGGCGTGCAGGGCATCCCGACCATGTTGTTCGTGGCGGGCGGCAAGGTCGTCTACCAGCAGGTGGGCGCGTTGCCCTTCGGCCCGCTCAAGCAGATCATCGACAAGTTCCTGGAGACGGTGTCGGCCCCGGCTGCGTCGGCCCCGGCCGCGAACTGAAGCGGCGGGTCTTTGGCCGCGGATGGCCCGCGCCACCGGCCATCGCCCACCATCCCCTGCCCGCGCAAAATCCTGATGGCATCCGCTGTCAGGATTTTTGTTTGTGGTAAGCTAGCGCCCATCGCTCGCCCGCTGCGGACTCGCACCCACCCATGCAACCTGAGCGCCTCCCCCTTGTCCATCTGTCGTCGGCCGTCTCGTTTCTGCCGGACCCGCTCGGCGTCGGCGCCTTTGTGCGCCTGGCGGCCGAGAAACCCGGCCCGCGCCACGTGCTGCCGCTCGGCGACCTGGCCGGCATCACGCGCTTTACGGCCTGCCACCGCTACGAGCCGTTCTGGATGACGCCCAGGGCCGGGACGCGCGGCGGCGAGGTCCCGCCGGAGACGCAAGTCCTGCTGGCCGAGCTGGCGGGCGGCGGCTGCGCGCTGTTCGTGCCCCTGATTGATGCGGCCTTCCGCGCCTGCCTGCAAGGGGCGGGCGAGCACGGCCTGGCCGTGGTGCTGGAGTCGGGCGACGCGGCCGTGGCGGCGGACGCGATGACGGCGCTGTTCGTGGCCGTGGCCGACGACCCGTACGCCCTGGTGCCGCGCGCCGCGGCCAGCGTGCTGGCGCACCTCAAGACCGGGCGGCTGCGCCGCGACAAGGCGCTGCCGGCTTTCGCCGACCAGTTCGGCTGGTGCACGTGGAACGCCTTCTATGAGGACATTTCTCCGGAGCGGGTGCGCGCCGGGCTGGAGGCGTTTCGAGCCGGCGGCCTCCCGCCCAGGCTCCTGATCCTGGACGACGGCTGGCAGTCCGAACGCAAGACGCTCACCGGCGAGCGCCGGCTGACGAGCTTCGCGGCGGACGCCCACAAGTTCCCGGGCGGTTTGGCGCCGACGGTGCGCATGGCCAAAGACGAGTTCGGCGTGGCGACTTTCCTGGTCTGGCACGCGATCAACGGCTATTGGGGCGGCGTGGATGAGGCCGCCTTTGCCGGGTACGAGCCGCGCTCGGTGCAGCGCGCTTTTGCGCCGCCGATCCGGCACGCCGCGCCGATGGTCGAGACCGCCTGGGGACCGGTGGTCGGCGTGGTGCCGCCGGCGCACATCCACCGCTTCTACAACGACTATCACCGCGCGCTGCGCGAGCAGGGCGTGGACGGCGTGAAGGTGGACAACCAGGCCGTGCTGGAAGGCGTCAGCGCCACCTTCGGCGGGCGCGTGGCCCTGATGCGCGCCTACCGCGAGGCGCTGGAAGGCTCGGCGCAGGTCCACTTCGGCGGCAACCTGATCAATTGCATGTCCAACGCCAACGAGATGCACTTCAGCGCGCTCAACAGCACGCTGACCCGCACGTCCACGGACTTTTGGCCGTTTCGGGATGAATCGCACGGCCTGCACCTGTACACCAACGCCCAGGTCGGCCTGTGGTTCGGGGAATTCGTGCATCCGGACTGGGATATGTTTCAGTCGGCGCACCCCATGGCCGCTTTTCATGCCGCCGGGCGCGCGGTGAGCGGCGGGCCGGTCTACGTCTCGGACAAGCCGGGCGAGCACGACTTCGCCCTGTTGCGTAAGCTGGCCCTGCCGGACGGCACGCTCCTGCGCGCCCGCGCGCCCGGCCGGCCGACGCGCGACTGCCTGTTCCACGACCCGACGCGCGAGCCGGTGCTTCTCAAGGTCTTCAACTACAACCTGGGGGCGGGCGTGGTCGGCGCGTTCAACGCCCGCTTTGACGAGAAGGGGACGGAGCCGGTGGCCGGGCACGTCTCCCCGGCCGACGTGGAAGGGCTGCCCGGCGAGCGGTTCGCCGTATACGCGCACTCTGCTCGCGACCTGCGCCTTCTGGAACGGTCCGAGCGCTGGATGTTGACCCTGGCCCAGCTCACGGCCGAGGTGTTCACGGTTGTGCCGGTGGATGCCGGGGTCGCGCCGATCGGCCTGCCGGAGTTGTTCAACAGCGCCGGCGCGATCACGGCCAAGGGCTGGATGTCTCCGGGCGTTTATCGGTTCTCCCTGCGCGGGATGGGCCGCGGCCTGGTCTGGAGCGCCGCGCCGCCGCGCGAGGTCCTGGTCGACGACAGCCCGGCGGCGGGCCTGAGCTACGACGCGGCCACGCGCGCCCTGGGTTTTGATTTGGGCGGCCTCGGCGAACACAGCGTGACCCTCCGCTATGGCCCGGCATGATCGATGAACTCCCGCCAGGGCGCCTGGGCGAGTTTGCGGCCGATTTCCGCGGCGCTCAGATCGAAATGGTGACGGCGTCTGTTCTGGCGGCCAACACCGCCGCGCGGCTGTGGGCGGCGTCGGCCCCCGGTGTCGCAGTTCTGCTGTGGGACAAGGGCAACAACGTCTTCTATTTCGCCGGGCAGGCCTGGACGACGGACACCCAGGCGGCGTTTGCGGACCTGATCCGGGCGCGCATCCGGGGGCAGGCGCGGGCCGAGGGCCGCTCGCATTTCTCGGCCCGGGCGTTGACGCCGGCGTTATCCGAGAGCCCGGCCGCGCTATTCGGCGACATCCCGCTCCACCCACTTCAAAAGCGCTTCTACCGATTGGATGGCGAGCCGGCCCCGGCGCCATCGCCGCAGGTCGGTGCCCTGAGCTTCGCGCCCATCGACGCTGCGCTGTTGGCTGACCCGGCGCTGGAGAACGTCGGCCCGGTGCGGGCTGAGATCCGCTGGATGTGGCCCTCTGAGGCGCGCTTTCTGGAGCGCGGTCTGGGGTGCGTGGCGCTGGACGGCCCGCGCGTGATCGGCTGGTGCACGGCCGAGTACGTCAGCGGCGCGCAGTGCGGGATCGGCATCGCCACCGACCCGGCTTACGAGCGGCGCGGGGTGGCGACGGCGTTGGCGCACCGCTTCGCCGCCGACTGCCGGCGGCGCGGGCTGACGCCGCACTGGGAATGCGCCGTCCGCAACGCCGCGTCGGTGCGGGTGGCGGAGAAGGTCGGCTTCACGTTGCTGGATGAGGCGACGGTCTGGGCGGGGGAATTCCCGGCCTGAGTTGTAGCGGGTTCAACCGCAGAGCGCGGAGAACGTAGAGCCATTATCACGCTGAGCCTGACGCCGCGCGCCGGCCCCCACCCGGGTCTGTGTGGCCGAGGCTATGACCGGCCCGGCTGGTCCTCCTTGGGCGGCGCGTAGGGCAGGGGGATATAGGCCACGGACGGGCGGCGCGCGCCGGCCTGCGGGTAGAGCGCCATCAGCCTGTAAATCTCGGGCGGGACGTCGGTGCTGACCGGCAGGCCCAGCGCCTGCGCCTCGGCCAGGCTGATGGGGTAATCGTGCGTCCAGACGCCCGAGGCGAGTTTGTCCGCCATGGCCTCGGCCCGCTTCGCCGGGACGGCTTTGGATGTCAGCAGGTCAATGACGGTCTCGCGCGTCTGGCGCAGGGCCTTGCGCGCGACGTCGGCCAGGATCAGGGTGCGGTCGTCGATCTCGTCCAGGCTCTTCTGCTCCACGGCTTTCACAATCGACGCGGCCGGGTACTGGCCGAGCTGCGGGTCCACCGGCCCGAGCACGGCGTTCTCGTCCATCACGATGGCGTCGGCGGCCAGGGCGATGAGCGTGCCGCCGGACATGGCATAGTGCGGGACGAAGACCGTGACGGGGGCCTTGCGCCGGCGCAGGGCGCGCGCGATCTGCTCGGCCGCCAGCACCAGGCCGCCCGGCGTGTGCAGGATCAGGTCGATGGGCACGTCCGGGGCGGTGAGCTTGATGGCGCGCAGGACCTGCTCGGAGTCGTTGATGTCGATGAAGCGGGCCAGGGGGAAGCCCAGCAGTGAGAGCGTCTCCTGGCGGTGGATCAAGGCGATGACGCGGCTGCGGCGCTTCTGCTCGATGGCGCGCAGGACGCGCACGCGCGAGCGCTGGAGCAGCCACTGCCGCACGACGGGCTGCAGGAATAACAGCAAGAGCAGGATCAGGAAAATGTCGGTGAAGGTCAGGGTGAAGGTCATGGAGATAGTTTAGACGAAGTTGGGCGGAACGCGAAGGAGCCACGCAGAATCCACGAAGGGGCACGAAGGGACACGAAGGGACACGAAGGGGCGTGAAGGGACACGAAGGGGCGTGAAGAGGCGTGGGCGTCGTCGGCTGTTCGGTTGGGGCAGCGCCGCCGAAACGTTGGGCGCTGGCCATGCCGACACCGCCCGGGCCCGGGAAGGCGCGAATCTTTCGACGTGGCTATAATGCGCAGCACCGAACGGCCTGGGCGAAAAGGCGCCAGCGAGGAGCCATGACCGACGCCATTCGCATCCTGATCAGCGACGACCACACCATTGTGCGCGAGGGGCTGCGCGCCCTGTTCGCCACCGAACCCGGCATCGAGGTGGTCGGCGAGGCCGCCGATGGTGTGGAGGCGGTGGACAAGGCCCGCGCCCTTCAGCCGGACGTGATCCTGCTCGACATGGTCATGCCGCGCAAAGACGGTCTGGGGGCCATCGCCGACATTATGCGCGATAACCCGAAGGCGCGCATCCTGGTGTTGACCTCCTTCGCCGAAGATGAGAAGGTCTTTCCCGCCATCAAAGCCGGGGCGCTCGGCTACCTGCTCAAGGATGCCTCGCCGCAGGAGCTGCTGCAGGCCATCCGCAACGTGCAGCGCGGCGAGGCCTCGCTCCATCCCACCATCGCCCGCAAACTCATCCGCGAACTTAGCGCGCCGCCGCCGGACCTCAAGCCGACGGTCGATCCGCTGACCGAGCGCGAGGTGGAGGTGCTGCGCCTGGTGGCCCAGGGCCTCTCGAACGACGACATCGCCGGCCGGCTGGTCGTCAGCGAGCGCACCGTCCGCACGCACGTCAGCAATATCCTCGACAAACTGCACCTGGCGAACCGCACGCAGGCTGCGCTCTACGCCCTGCGCGAGGGCCTCGCCCGCCTTGAGCCCGACTAGGCCGTGCGCGCTTTTTTCAGCCAGTGGCGGACCCGGCTCATTCTGGCGGCGCTGGCCTTTCTGGCGGCGCTCACCGCCGCCGTCGTGCTGGCCGTGCGCGACAGCCTGATGTTCACGGCCCGCAACACGGCCCGTCTCGGCGCGGAACAACTGCTGGCGCAGGGGCAGGCCGCCTTGCTCGACGTTGCCCGCCGCGAGGCCGAGTTGAGCGATGCGGCCGTGCGCCGCAGTCCGGATGATCTCACCCCCCTGCAAGGACGCCTGGACAACCTGCAGCTCACGCCCAATAGTTTCGCCCTGGTTGTGGACGCGGAGGGCCGGCTGGCCGCCGTCTCAGCCGGCAAAGCCGGGTTTCTATTCGGCGCCGAGGCGGCGGACGACGACCGCTGGCTGGGGCGTTCCCTGTCTGACGCCGCCAGCGCCGACCTGCGCGCCCTCCTCCCGCCCATGCAAGCCGGGCAGAGCGGCGCGGGCCAGGTTGAGCTGGGCGGCACGGCCATGCTGATGGCCTATGCCCCGCTGCCCGAAGCGGGCTGGTCGCTGGGCCTTGTGGCGCCGGTCGCCGAAGTGACGGCGCCGGCCGCGGCGTTGACGCAGGCGATTGAGGCCGATATCGACCGCACCCTGCAGGCCACGCTGCTCACCATCGCCTACTTTGCGGCGCTGGCGATGGTGGGCGTGATCCTGGCGGCGGGCGCGCTCACCCGGCCCATCCAGACGCTCGTGGCCGGCACGCGCGCCATCGCCGCCGGCGACCTGACCGCGCGCCTGGCCGTCGCCGGCCGCGACGAGCTGGGCGTGCTGGCCGGTTCGTTCAACCGGATGGCCGCAGAACTGCAGACGCGCTCCGCCGACCTGCTCAAGCTGTCCAGCGCGGTGGAGCAGAGCGGCGACATCGTCTTCATCACCAACCGCGACGGCGTCATCGAGTACGTCAACCAGGCCTTCGAGACGCTCACCGGGTATGGCCGGGCGGAAGCCATCGGCCAGACCCCGCGCCTGCTGAAATCGGGCGTGCACGGCGCCGATTTTTACGAGCAGCTCTGGCGCACCCTCCTGTCCGGCGGCGTCTTTCGGGCCGAGGTGGTCAACCGGAAGAAGACCGGCGAGACCTATGTCGAGGAGAAGACCATCGCGCCCGTCCGGGACCCGCAGGGCGCGCTGACTCATTTTGTCTCGACGGGCCGCGATGTCACCGCGCGCAAGCAGGCCGAGAGCACCCTGCGCGCGAGCGAGGAGCGGCTGCGGCTGATCACCGCGGTGACGGCCGACGCGCTGTACGAATGGGACGTCACCGCCGGGAAGACGCAGTGGAGCCACGGTTATCGCACGCTTTTCGGCTATCCGGCGGAAGGGTCCCACGAGCATCAATGGTGGCGCGACCGCGTCCACCCGGAGGACCTGGGGCCGGCGGCGGCTTGTCTGGATGCCGCTTTCCAGAAGCGCGACGAGTTCCTCGCGTTCGAGTACCGCTACCGGCGGGCCGACGGCTCGTATGCGCACGTCGTGGACCGGGGCTACATCTTCTACGACGAAGCCGGCCGGCCGCGCCGCATGGTGGGCGCCATGATCGACATCACCGACCGTGTGAGGCTGACCGAGGCCCAGGCGCGCGCGGCCCTGGAGGAGCGCCAGCGGCTGGCGCGCGAATTGCACGACTCGGTCACGCAATCGCTCTACAGCCTGACCCTGCTGGCCGAGGCCGGGCGGCGCACGGCGGCGGCGGGCGACCTGGAAAAAACAGGCGGCCTGATCGCGCGGCTGGGCGAGACGGCGCAGCAGGCGCTCAAGGAAATGCGTCTGCTGGTGTTTGAACTGCGCCCGCTGGCGCTCGAAACCGAGGGACTGGTGGACGCGCTGCAACACCGGCTGGAGGCGGTGGAAAAACGGGCCGGCGTGCAGACGCAGTTGCGCGCCGAAAACCTGCCCGACCTCCCGGCCGCGGTCGAGCACGGGCTGTACCGCATCGCGCAGGAGGCGCTCAACAACGCCCTCAAGCATTCCGGGGCGGCGGCCATCACCGTCAGCCTGCGCGCCGAGGCGGGACGTGTCGAGCTGGAAATCGCCGATGACGGCCGGGGCTTCGCCGCGGCCGCTGCCCGCGACGGCGGCGGTCTGGGACTGGTGAGCATCCGCGAGCGCGCCGAAGCGCTGGGCGGGCAGGCGTCCGTTGCCGCGCAGCCCGGCGGGGGCGCGCGGGTGTGGGTGAGTGTTCCGCTCCAAAGACCCTGACCGACCTGGCGCAGGAGGGGATATGCCGCTGCGTGATCAGCTTCGTTGGGGCGGGCTGTGGATCATCGTCGCTTCCGCGCTGTTCAGCAGTATGAATATCGCGGCTTACGCCGGTCATCACACGACGGCCATTCAGGCCGTTTACGGGATTGGCTTCACGGCCCTGATCCTGGCCTGCACCCTCATCCACGTGGCGCAGGCGCAGCGGGCCGGATTGTTTGGGTTGGCGGCGTATGTGACGACGGTGTTAAGCCTGGTCTATGCCAACCTCATCACCTTCCTCACCCTGGCCGAGCTGGCCGGGTATCCGGCCGCTCACGCGGCGTTGACCGCCTCGTGGACGAGCCTGCCCGTCGGCCGGGTTGCAGTCTACGGGATATTCGCGGGCCTGCCGCTGCTGGGGATGGCGGCCGCGCGAGCCGGCGTTTTCCCCACGTGGGCGGGGAGACTGGTCGCGCTGGGCGTCGCTCTGCAGTGGCCGGCGCAGTTCGCCACGGAGACCGTCGGGCCGCTGTTCCTCATCTTCGCCATCGGCGGTTCACTGCTCCTCGGGGCCGGGTTGGCCTGGATAGGCTGGGCGTTGTGGTCGGGCGGGGCGCCGGTGAAGACCGGCGCAACGCTATCGGACCTGGACCGGCGCTGGGGCGGGCCGTTCCTCATCTTCGCCGGCGGCCTGTTCGGCCTGAACGCCATCCTGAACAACGTCGGCGAGCTGAGCCTGATCGACGGGGTGAGCCACCTGCTCATGTATACGAGCCTGATCTTCGCCAGCCCGATCTGGTACGCGGCGCAGGCGCAGCGGGCCGGGCGCATCGGGCTGGCCGGGTTCTTGTTCACCCATCTCGGCGCCACGCTCTCAGTCATCCCATCCTTTCTGATTGTGGCGCAGCTGGCAGGCGCGCTCCAGACCAATGACGCCCTGATGATCAGTTGGGTGGAGATCCCGGTCGGGCGGGCCGGCAACTACCTGGCGCTGGCCGGGCTATTCTTGCTCGGCCTCAGCACCGCCCGCGCCGCGGTCTTCCCGCGCTGGTCGGGCTGGTTAGTCATGGCCGGCCTGGCCGTTATCGTCCCGACCTACTTCGTGACGCAGCCCTACCTCTTCCAGATCTTCTGGGCCATCGGCGCTGCGCTCGCCGGCGTTGGAATGGCGCGCATCGGGTGGCGCGTGTCCCAGTCGGCCTGACGGCTCACCCGCCTGCGTCATTTGTCGTGCTCCGGGCCGCTTGCAAAGCGGCTTTTTGTTTTAGCGCGAAACCGCCATCGGGCCGATGCCCTTAGGACCAGGGGTGAATACTCTATCGTCATCAACTTCATTCACGATAGGAGATTGGCGATGAACCCCCTCACTCCCCTCATTCGCAAAGCCGTGTTCGCGCTGGCCGCCTTGAGCCTGGCCGCCGCCGCCGCATGCGCGGCGGCGCCCGCCGATCCGGGTCCCGTGACCTCGGCCCTCACCGAGGCCGAAGCCACCGCCATCGCCGAGAACGCGCTGGCCGCGCTCAACGCCGGCGATTACGCCGCCTGGAGCCGCGATTGGGAGGACACGCTGAAAGGCGCCATCAACGAGGACGCGTTCCTGGCGTACCGTGAGCAGGCGCTTCAGCAGGTCGGACGGTACCAGTCTATTCTGGCTGTGGAAATGGCCCCCAGCCCCAAGACCGGTCACGTGCGCTGGGTGTTCACCTGCCAGTTCGAAAAGGCCAAAGTTCGCCTGATCATGGCCTTCCCGCAGGACGGTAAGCGGGCGGACACCGTGCGGACTGAGCCCGCCAACTGACCCCGGCCGCGCCGGGCCTGGCCGACGCCGATATTGCCGCGGCGTCGGCCAGGCCGGCCGAATTCACCGACAAGAGGGATCGTTCTTCGAATTTTGTGTAATTCCCCACCCGCAGGGGCGCACGGCCGTGCGCCCCAACGCTTTATACAGGCATCGGGATACGGCCACAAGAGGTGTGACATGACCGCGCCCCTGGATCTCCTCATCATCGGCGCCGGGCAGGCCGGCCTGGCGCTGGGCTATCAGCTGAAATTGACTCCCTATCGCTTTCAGTTGGTTGACGGCCACGCCCGCCTGGGTGACAGCTGGCGCACACGCTACGACTCGCTGACGCTCTTCACCCCGCGCTGTTACAGCGCGCTGCCCGGCCTGGCGCTGGCCGGTGACCCGGAGGGCTATGCCGGGCGCGACGAGTTCGCCGACTATCTGGAGACGTACGCGGGCCGGTTCGCGCTGCCGGTGGTCACGGGGACGCGCATCCACGCGCTCGACCGCGCCAACGGCCGCTTTCGCGCAGTTACCAGCGGCGGCGTCATCGAAGCCCGCGCGGTGGTGCTGGCGACCGGCGCTTTCCAGACCCCGGTCGTGCCTCCCCTGGCCAACGGCCTGTCGAACAGGATGTTGCAGTTCACGCCGGCCAGCTACCGCAGCCCCTCTCAAGTTCCGTCGGGCGCAACGGTCGTGGTGGTCGGCGACGGCGCGACGGGCCGCGACATAGCCGATGAGCTCAACACGGGGCGCGCCGTCTATCTCGCCGCCGGCCGGTCACGCCCCGCCATGCCCGAGCGTCTCCTGGGCCGGAGCCTCTTCTGGTGGCTGGACAAGACCGGCGCGCTCACCGCCTCGCCGGAGACGGCGGTGGGCCGCTATCTCAAACAAAGCGACGGCTTTCCGGCGCGCGGACGGGAACTGGGCCGCCTGCGCCAGCGCGGCGTGCGCGTCAGGTCGCGTGTGATCCGCGGCGAAGGAGAACAGATCACCTTCGCTGACGGCGAGACCGTGACGGCGGACGCCGTGGTCTGGGCCACGGGCTACCGCGACGACAGCGCCTGGGTGAACCTCGCCGCGGCGCAGGACCGGCAGGGCAACTTTGTCCACGCGCAGGGCGTCTCACCGGTGCCCGGCCTGTTCTTCATCGGCCGCCCGTGGCAGCGTTCGCGCGCCTCCGCCCTGATCACCGGGGTGGGCGCCGATGCGATCCACCTGTTGGGCCTGATCCGCCAGTATCTGGCTCAAGGCTGAGCCTGGCCCTACGTCATTTGTCGCGCTCCGGACCGCTCCCAGAGCGGTCTTTTGTTGGACGCCTAATCTGCGCCAGGGCGGATGTCATTCGGGGCGCGCCGGCGTATCGTAGGATCACCTTCAAACCTGAGGAGCACCCAAGCCATGTTACGCGCCCTCGTCCTTCCTAAGTTCGATCCAGCCGTGTTGAAGCGCCGGCGTCTTTGGCTCGGCCTGGGCGCGGCAGCCGGCCTGGCCGTCTTCAGCGCCCCTCACCTCACGCCGTGGCTCAGTCAGTTGGCGCAACTGGCGCCGTGGTCGTCGCTTGGCGGCGCGCTGGTCATCTTCGGCCTGCGCCTCACCGATGTCCCCATTGGAACGCTGAAGACCGTGCTGATGGTGCGCGGCTGGCGGACCTGGGCCACGCTCCTGGGCCTGCTGGAGGTCACCGTCTGGCTCACGGCGATGGGGCGCGTGATGGGCCAGCTCGACAACCCCTGGAACATCGCCGGCTACGCGCTGGGCTATACCGCCGGCACCTGGCTGGGGATGTGGGTGGAGGGCCGGCTGGCGTTCGGCACGGTGGAGATCCATACCATCTCGCTGACGCACAGCGCCGACGTGGCGGCCGCCCTGCGCGCCGCCGGCCACGGCGTCACCCAGTTCCAGGGCTATGGCCAGTCCGGCCCGGTGTGCATCGTCGGCACGATTGCCGAGCGCAAGCACTTGGACGGCGTGTTGAAGCGCATCCGCGACATCGACCCCGGCGCCTTTGTCACGGTGGACGAGACCCGGCAGGTCGTCGGCGGCTACGGACCAGTCAAATAGAAGAATGACGCCAACGGAGAGAACCAGCATGCCCACCATACTGATCATCGTCTTCGTCGTCCCTGTTCTGGCCCTCGCTGCCCTGCTCGTCGCGGGCGCGGCGGCCAAAGCCCGGCTCAAGAAGCAATATCCGCCGCCTGGCCGCCTGGTCGCCGTCAACGGGCGCCGCCTGCACCTGTTCACCCGCGGCGAGCGCGGCCCCTCCGTGGTGGTCCTGGCCGGGCAGGGCGATTTCAGCCTGAGCTGGCAGAGGGTCCAGGCCGAGCTGGCAGGCGCCATGCGCGTCACCGTGTACGACCGGGCCGGTCTGGGCTGGAGCGAGGCCGGGCCGGCGGACGCCACAGTCTCCGATTCCGTGGACGAACTGCATCAACTTCTGGCGTCCGCCCATGTGGCCGGCCCGCACATCCTGGTGGGGCACTCCTACGGCGGGATGATGGCCCGGCTGTACGCGCAACGTTATCCCCAGGATGTCGCCGGGCTGGTGCTGGTGGACGCTTCGCATGAAGACCAGTTCGCGCCCGAGCCGATCCAACGGATGCTGAAGCAGATGGCCTGGATGATGCCGGTCATGCTCGGCGCGTTCGGCTTCCTGGTGCGCAGCGGGCTGGCCGCGCTTAATCCCTCCCTGATCCCCGACCCGGGCGGCGCCCTGAGCCATCTGGATGAAACTGCCCGGCGCGCTTACCGCGCCGTCATCGCCGGCGGCGCCCGGCACCTGGCCGCCAGCGCGAACGAGCTCCGCAACCTGGAGCGCTCCAACGCCGCGCTGCGCGCCGCGGACATCCGCTCGCTGGGCGACCTGCCGCTCATCGTCCTCCGTCACGGCAAAGAGCAGCCGCAGATGGGCGGGCCGGAGGTGACCCGGCTCCTCGAACAGACGTTTGTGCGCCTGCAAGAGGCGATGGCCGGACTCTCCTCGCGTGGCCGGCTGATCGTCGCGGCGGACAGCGGGCACGCTATCCACCTGGAACAGCCGGGGCTGGTGGTGGACGCTATCCGCGAGGTAGCGGGCGCGGCCCAGCCGGCAGGGCCGGGGAGGTAAGCCGTCATGCCGACGATCCAGGCGGCGCCGACCGCCATCCTCGTCGCCAGGCCCGGCGCGCTGCGCGACGCATGGCGCGCCCTGCTCACGGCTCTGCCGCACATCCGCGACATTGAGCAAGTGGAGGACGCGCCCGCCGCCCTCCAGGCCGTGGCCCGCCTGCGCCCGGCGCTGGTGGTGGTGGACGCGACTCTGCTCAAAGGCGAGACGGAGGCCCTCTTAAGCCGGGTCAAGGCCCTGTCGCCGGGGACCCGCCGGCTGGCCCTGGCCGAAAGCCTGGAGCAGAAGCAGGCGCTCGAAAGACCTGCCGCGGAAGCGGTGCTGCTGCCGGGCGCGCCGGCCTTCGAGACGGCCGCCGCCATCGAGCAGTTGCTGGCGGGGCGGGCCGATCACTGAAACGCGGCCGGCGTCGCTCTGGCCGTCGGGCTGCCGCTACGTCAAATGTCGCAATCCCAGACCGCCGTCGGGCGGTCTTTTGTTTGAGCCGCAAACCGCCTCCGGTCCGATGTGATCACGGCCCGGCGCGTCTACACTCAGCCCATCTTGCCCGCTCGCACAGGAGGCGTCATGTCCCAGCCCGCCACCCGCACCCTGAACGTTTTCTACCTCGTGATCTTCGGTGAGTTTGTTTCGCTGCTCGGCTCCAGCCTCACCAGCTTCGGTCTGGGCGTGTGGGCCTATCAGCATTCGCGCTCGGCCACGCAGTTCGCGTTGATCTCGCTTTTTGCGGTGCTGCCCGGCATCCTGATCGCGCCGCTGGCCGGCACGCTGGTGGACCGCTGGGACCGGCGCAGGGTCATGCTCGTCGCCGATCTGGGCGCGGGTTTGACCACGCTGGCGATCGCCGCCCTGCTCGTCACGGGGCGCCTCGAGGTCTGGCACATCTACATCACCGCCGCCCTGAGCGCCGCGTTCAGCGCTTTTCAGATGCCGGCCGCCGCCGCGTCGGTGACGCTGCTGGTGCCGAAGGAGAAACTGAGCCAGGCCAGCGGTCTGATGCAACTGGGGCAGGCCATCGCGCAGATTGTCGCGCCGGCGCTGGCGGGCGCCCTGCTCCTGGGCATCGGGTTGCCGGGCATTTTGCTGATCGACTTCGCCACCTTCCTCTTTGCCGTCGGCGTGCTGGCGTTGGTCAAGTTCCCCGCGCTTCAGCGCAGCGCCGAGGCCGCCGCGCACAGCGGCTCGGTCGTGCGCGAGACGGTCTATGGCTGGCGCTACATCCTGGCGCGGCCCGGCCTGGTCGCCATGCTGGCGCTGGTCGCCGCTACCAATTTCTCCATGGCCGTCGTCAGCGCCCTCTTCACGCCCATGATGCTTACGCTAACGACCCCCGATCGCCTGGGTCAGGTGATGACAGTGGGTGGGCTGGGGATGCTGGCGGGTGGCGTGACGCTGAGCGTGTGGGGCGGGCCGAAGCGCCGCATCCATGGCGTGCTCGGCTTCCTGGCCCTGGCGGGTTTCTCCATTATGCTGGGCGGCGCCAGCCCAGCGGTGCTGGTCATCGCGGTCGCCGCGTTCGGCTTCTTCTTCGCGCAACCGCTCATCAATGGCGCGCTGCAGGCCATCTGGCAGACCAAGGTCGCGCCCGATGTGCAGGGCCGCGTGTTCTCGGCGCGTAACATGTTCGCCACACTCATGTCGCCGCTGGCGTTCGGCCTGGCCGGTCCGCTGGCCGACCGCGTCTTCGAACCGCTCATGGCCCCCGGCGGCGCGCTGGCCGGCAGCGTGGGTCAGTTCATCGGCGTGGGCGCGGGGCGCGGCATCGGCTTGATTTTCATCGTGATGGGCTGGCTGGCGGTGGCGGCCACCGGGGTGGGCTACCTCTACCCGCGCCTGGCCCGGGTCGAAGACGAACTGCCCGACGCGATCCCGTCGGCGGCATAAAATAGGCCCATTCTCCCTCCCTGGCTGCGTTGACCGCTCCAGGGTCATCCGACCGGAGGTGATATGCTGCAACTGCAAGAGCCCTATGCCGCGCGCCCCGTGCGTTTCCTCGAAATCTGGGAGGAGGCCGGCTGGCGGCTGAAGGTGTACGGCCTGTCCTACCAGCGCCCGGCTATCCGCCCGGAGCTGGTCCCGCTTGCCAAGGACCTCGCCCGTGAGCGGCTGCGCGTCTCCGCGGCCGGCGTGCCGCATTACGGCGTCGGCTTCGTCGGCATCCATGACGGGCGCGGCGCCGTGTTTATCTTTGTGGACTTCTGGGCGGACGAAAACGAACTGCACCACCACGTCTACGTGGCGCCCAAGGATCAGCCCGAGCGGTTGGAATACCGGACGCCCTCCGGTCTGAGCGCCTGCGTCTGGGATTTGGGCCTGCAGGCCTTCGAGCGCCAGGCCTGGATCGACGCCGTCCTCGCCAACCCGGCCGGGCCGGACCTGGAACGCTACCTGGCGCTGCGCGCGAACGCGGAGATGTAACGATCCCGCTTTATCCGTGGAAAAGGCGCGAAGGACGAGGCGCCCGCAGCGGGATATCTTTGAGAGACTACGGCACCGACGGCTTCGGGGGACGTAAGCCAGCCGGGTCTAAATCGTTGAGGCCCGCCAGCCACGCCGGCATGAAGTCGGCCAGCCGACCGCCGCGCGCTTCGTACTCGGCCAGGCGCTCCGACAGCGGGCGCACCAGCCACAGGCCGGCGGCCTCATCATGGCGCAGCGCGTTCTCGCGCCACTCCGGCCCGGCCAGCCGCGCGTCGATGGCGCGCACGGCGCTTTCCTCCAGCAGGCTCTCCCACGAGCCGTAACTCCCCTGGACTCCGCCGCGCAGCGCCCGGAACAGCCGCTTGGCCTGAGCCGGGTCGACGGCGCCCAGATTGGCCTGGACCAGCGGGCCGACCAGCGAGTGGTTGGCCTCGTGCTGGATCAGGCCGACGTCCGGCCGCTCGCGCGTCGGGCCGACCACGATGTAAGCGGTCTCGCCGATCTGCGGCCCGTAGCCGCTCCAGTGCGCGTCGAGCAGGTTGGGGATGACGACGAGGCGGCGCGCCGGGGCCTCGGTCAGGCCGGCGTAGTCCATGGCCGCCTGCACCGCCGGACCGGCCACCTCGCGGACCCGGTCCGCCTCGGCCTCGTGCAGGGGCCGCACCTGCGCCCACAGCGTCCCCAGGTCGGCCTCGCGGTAGAAATCGCGCAGGACGCCGTCCAGGCCGAAGTACATGAGCGCGGGCGCCTCCAGATGCCAGCCGTTCACTGCGCGCCGGAAGTCCGGTGCGGCGCCGTAGTGCAGGACCCAGACGATGTCGGCGTACGGCTGCCGGACGTGCAACTGCGCGCGCAGGCGGGCCAGGCTGGGGAGTTGTCTCTGCGCCAGGTAATCCCGCGTCATTTGCCGCGCCGGGTGGTAGGCCGCGTCGAAGTTCTCACGGTCCAGGCCGGCGGCGTTGAGGGCCGCGAAGAGCGTGAACATGCGCTCGTCGACCCGGACGGCCACGAGCTCGTCCGCCGGCTCGGCCGCGCCGGCCCGGGCGGGCTGGAAGCGCACGGCGGCCTCGGCCCCGGCGGCCAGCAACAGCGCGGCGGCCAGCGTCAGGCCCAGGCCGGCCAGGAGCGTTTTGAGCGGGCGCGTCATCGGGCGCGGGCCTAACGGCCCCAAAGGATGAACAGCGCCCACCCATTGAAGCTCCGGCCGATCAGGTTCAGGTTCTGCAGCAGGAGGATCACGCCCGGCAGGACGAGCCTCAGGCCGCCGATCAGAGCGCCGCGTGATCGGGCCGGATGAGGTGGAGCCGATGGATGCATAGGGTGAAAAGCGCACAGATCTAGCCGGCGCAGCCTTCAGGCGGCGGCCAGCGTCACGGCCAGGCTGGCCTCGCCGCCGATGATCCGGGCCATATGCTCGCGCGCCCGGTGCAGGCGGCTCTTCACCGCGCACACGCTGTCGCCCACGATGCCGGCGATCTCGGCGTAGGACAGCTCGTGCCAGTAGCGCAGCACCACCACCTGCCGGTCGCGGAACGAGAGCGCCTGCAGGAGCTCGTGGACGGCCGCTGCCTGCTCGCGCATCAGGGCGCTGGCCTCCGGGCCGGGCGCCGGCTCACGCAGGGCCGGGTGCTGCTGCACCAGGTCGGCGTCGCTGGAGACGAAGAGCCAGTGGCGGCGGCGCAGCCGGTCGATGCAATAGTGGTTGGCGATGGAGAACAGCCAGGTCTTGAAGGCGCGGCGCGCGTCGTAGCTGTTGAAGTGGCGGTAGGCGCGCAGGAAGGTCTCCTGAGCCGCGTCCTCGGCCTCGTGCTGGTCCCCCAGCATCCGGTAACACAGATTGAAGACCGGCGCCTGATACAGGTCCACCAGGCCCATAAAGGCGGTCGGGTCGTGCCGGCGGACCCGGGCTACGAGGTCATGTTCGTCCAGTTGAGGTTCAGGCTTGGTCGACATCGATAGTGTCTCTCCGGCCGGCCACGGGCGAAGCCGCTCTGGGGTCCCGGTCGAGGCCCAGGCAAAGGGGGGATCATCCCCCGCAGCGGCATCATGAGCTTAGACGCAATCCCTGGCTGTGTCGTCTGCCAAAAGTTGTATTGCGGGTTGGCCAGGTGGCCAGGGGCGGTGTGCTCGAAGTGGGTGAGCAAAGGCCGAATTCGGCGACGGCTCACTCCCTTCCGTCACCGCTGCCATGCCGATTACGATGTATGCTGTCTGGAGGGTGCCAATCGCACCCAGAAAGGCGACTTGGATGGCGTCCGCAACTGAGAGCACACCCCTGGACTACTGGCAAGACGAGATGAACAGCGTCGCGCTTTATGAGGCGCTGGCGGCGGCCGAGAAGAACCCCAAGCTGGCCGAGCTGTACCGCCGGCTGGCCGCCGCGGAGCGCGGCCACGCCGCGACCTGGGCCGAGCAGATTCGGGCGGAGGGCGGGGCGCTGCCCGCCTTCCGGCCGGCCTGGCGCACGCGCGCATTGATCTGGCTGGCCGGGCGCTTCGGGCCGGAGGTCGTGTTGCCGAGCGTCACGGCCATGGAGACGAACGGCTCGCGCAGCTACGCCGGCCAGCCGGGCGCCCAGGCGCTGACGGCCGCCGAGCGCTCGCATGCGCGGCTGCTGGGCCAGTTAGCGCGCACAACTCCGGGCGGCCTGGAGGGGGCGGCCCTGGCTCAACTCGAGGGCCGTCACCGCACGGCCGGCGGCAACGCGTTGCGCGCCGCAGTGCTGGGCGCGAACGACGGCCTGGTCTCCAACCTCAGCCTGGTGATGGGCGTGGCCGGGGCCGAGCTGTCCAACGCCAGCATCCTGGTAACCGGGCTGGCGGGCTTGCTGGCCGGCGCGATCTCGATGGCGCTCGGCGAGTGGATTTCGGTGCAGAGCTCGCGCGAGTTGTACGAGAAACAGATCAAGACCGAGCAAGCCGAGATTGCGGCGGCGCCCGAGGAGGAAGCCGAAGAACTGGCCCTGATCTACCAGGCGCGCGGCCTGCCCGAGGCCCAGGCGCGCGACCTGGCGCGGCGCCTCATGGCCGACCGCGGGACGGCGCTGGCGGCGCTGGCGCGCGACGAGCTGGGCATCGACCCGGAGGAGTTGGGCGGCTCGGCCTGGGAGGCGGCGCTGACCTCGTTTGTCCTGTTCGCCGTCGGCGCTGTCCTGCCCGTCATCCCCTTCACGTTCCTCACCGGCCTGACGGCCGTGATCGCCAGCGCCCTGTTCAGCACGATCGGCCTGTTCGCCATCGGCGCTGTCATCACGCTCTTCACCGGCCGACCGGTCTGGTGGTCGGGCGCGCGCCAGGTGTTGTTCGGCCTGGCCGCGGCGGCGGTGACGTATGGCATTGGGCGCCTCATCGGCGTGAGTTTGGCTGGCTGAGCGCGGAGCGAGAGCGCCGCCGTCTCAGCGCTATTCCGCGGTAGCCTCCCCGAGCATTCGGCGGACGGTCTTCTGCGTCTCCGGGCCGACCAGCTTGTTTTCCGGCGTCTGCGCGTAATATTCCGGGTAGGTGGTGGTGGCGAAGACCTCCGCCCAGTACTCCTCGCTCGACGTGGCGGCGTAAGGTTCGTCTGGATGGCCGGGCGCCGGCTCGGCGGCGGCGCGAAGGTCAAACGCGCAGCCGGCGCCGGAACGGCCGGGCGGGCAGTTCTGGGCGCCCGTCGCCTCGATCAGCCCGCCGGACATGCGGCCCTGGCTGCGCCAATCCAGGACGTGCCCGATCTCGTGCACGATCAGGTAGATGGCGTAGTTCTTGCCGTGGTCGAAGTTGTAGTCGGTCAGGACGATGTCCCCCAGCAGGTCCTGGCCCTCCGGCGGCGCGAAGGCGCGCAGCTCAGGCACCGGCACCCGGCTGACGCGCAGCGGCCCGCCCAGCGAGGCCCTGAATTTCGGTGCGCCGCCGATGGTCTGCGCGATGCGGCTGACGGCCTGCGACGTCCACTCGACTTCCTCGATGTTGCGCCAGGCGCTGCCGTTGTAATCGACGTCGCCCAGGTGGACGTCGTAGACGTTTTCGAGGAACTTGGCGATCAGCAGGGCGCGCCGGACCTGGCTGGAGTAGAGGCGGCTGGGAAGCAGCTGGAGGAAGGCCCAGACGATCAGCGGCAGCAGCGCCAGGGCGATCACCAGGCAAGAGCGGGGCTTCAAGCGGCGGAACATCACGGCCGTTCCTCGGTCGCGCCGGGCGCGGCTCAGGGCGCCGGCCTGACGGGCAGCGTCAGGCTCGACGGATAGTGCGCGTCGCGGTGGACGCGCACCTCCGCGCCGTCGGTCCAGGCCAGCGGCGCGGCATAGCCGGCGTCGGCGCAGGTGAGCGTCAGGCGCAGCCGGTGGCCGGCGTTGAACACGTTCGCCGTCGGCAGCAGATCGATGACCAGCAGCACCGGCTGGTCCGGGGGCAGGATCTCCATGTCTTCCGCGCGGCCCGGGTGATGCGGCAGGCCGAGCGTATCGTAAGGGGCCGCGGCCAGCGCGCGGTGCGAGGCGCGCAGCGCGCCCTCGGTGATGTAGTTGGAGACGCCGCGCCGGTCGATCTCCTCCAGATAGACGAAGAGGTCGAGGTCGGGGGCCGCGGTGCTGAGGTACAGGCTGATCACGGGACTGCCGGTGAGCGTAACATCTTGCGCAAAAGCGGGCGTGGTGTACGTCAGCCCTTTGGCGTCGTTGGCGGTCAGGTCCGGGTAATCCATGTCGGCGCCGAGCAGGTTGTCCCAGCGGGTGGCCGGCCCGGAGGTGGTGGTCAGGTCCACCCGGTACAGGTCGGAGGCCGCGGCGGCGGTCGGCGCCTGCGGCGACAGCGCGCCATCGTTGATCGAAGCGACGCTGCCCGTGGGGCCGGACGCCAGATAGAGCTGGGCCGGCTGCGCGTCCGCCGGCGGCCAGACCTCGGTCGCGCGCCAACTCCACTGGCCGGGCGCGCGCCAGACGGCGTAGTGGATCGCGGGCTCGTCGAGGATGCCGTTCTCGATGCCCTTGAGCCAGTAATCGAACCAGCGCAACTGCTCGATGGAGCGCCGCTTGAGGTACTCGCTCCGCGTGTCCCAGCGGCTGGGGCTGTTGTCCCACGGCCCGATCACCAGCTTGCGCGGCGTGGTCAGGTTGGCGTGCCAGAGCAGGGCATCCTTGGCAAAAGCGTCCAGCCAGCCCGCCCACTGATAGACGGCTACGCCCGACCGGTCCACGGACTCGGCGTAAGTCGCAATCCAGTTCGAGTCGACCAGCCGGTCGCCGGCTTCGGCGCGAAAGGCGATATGATCCAGGGCCACACGCGGGTCCCAGTTGTCGGCATGCTCGGCGCGGGCGGCGTCGCGCAGGGCGCCGGTCGGGTCCTCGTCCACCGGCGCCGCCGGCTGTTGCAGGTCCAGGAAGGTGCTCAGCCGCGCCCACTGGTCCACCACCGAGGCGCGGTAGATGCCGCCGGGGTAGAGCAGGGTGTAGAAATCGAAGGCGGCCGAGGTGGGGAAGATGGCCTTGAGGTGCGGCGGCGCCTGGCTGGCGGCCAGGAACTGCGCCATGCCGGAGAGCGTGGACCCGCTCATGCCGATGCGTCCGTTGCTCCACGGCTGGGCGGCGAGCCACTCGGTGATCTCATAGGCGTCGCGCGCCTCGGCCTCCGATAGAAAGTCGGCATAGGCGCCGAAGGACGCGCCCGTGCCGCGGATATCGACGACGGCCAGGATGTAGCCGTGCTGCAAGAGCATCCGCGTGTCGGGGAAAATGTCGGCGTACGAGACGAACCGGTCGCGGTCCGGGAAGGCGCGGTGGTAACGGGCCGCTACCCAGACCACCGGCAGCGGCTCGGAGACGGGCTGGCCGTCCTGCAGCGGGCGCAGGATGTCGGCGGCCAGCCGGACGCCATCGCGCATCGTGAGGTACTGCGACGTGCGCTGCCAGGTCAGGTAGCGTTCCTCGGAATATCCCTGATAACGCCCGAACTCGGAGACCCGGTAGTCCGCGGCCGGGAGCGGCGGCGGGGTGGGGCGTTCGACGATGACAGGCGGCAGTGTGGCCGTCGGCCCAACGGCTGACACAGCTTCCGGCGAGGCCGTCGGCCCGGCGGGCGGCTGGAGCGTGGTCGTCGGCCGGGCCTGGCCGCAGCCGACGGCGATCAGGATCAGGGCCGCCAGCCACGCGGCGCGGGCCGGGCGGATCAGCGCGGCAGGCGGTGGGACGCGAGCGTTGCGCATCCAGGGCTCCGAAAGACGCGCGCGGATAGGTCGCCGAAGACGTTTCGGTTGGCGCTCAGTGCGCCCCGCGCGGCCGCAAGGCTCCGAACAGGGCGAGCAGGCCGGCCGCGATCAGCAGGATCGGCCAGTACATCTGGAAGTTGGCGCCGAGCAGCACAGCCAGCACCCCGGCCAGGGCCAGGCCGATGGCCGGGTACATGGCCCAGCGGTGCGGCTGCGCGGCCGGCCGCAGCCAGAGCACGGCGAAGGTGGCGGCCCACCCCAGGAACATGACCCCGTTCATCCAGGCGGCCCGATTCAGATCAAATCCGCGCCAGCCCGTGATCGCGATGGCCAGGCCAATGCTGGCCATGATCCCGGCCGGGAGGATGGCCCACCAGTTGCGCTCCGACAATAGATAGACGACGACAAACGGCGCGGCGACCGCGAACATGACGAAGGCGCCGATGAGCTCCCCGTCCGTCACGGTCGTCAGCAGCACCAGCCCGCCGACGGCGGCCAGCACGAAGGCCGGGATGAGCGCCCACCAGCGGCTGCGGTCGGTCAGGAAAACCACCAGGAAGGGCAGGGCGATGGCGAACATGACCCCCGCGCCGATGAACTCGCCCGGAACCCGGTCCGCGATCGCCGTGATCGCGGCGACGACGGCCATCACCCAGGCCGGGATAAGCGCCCACCAGTTCTGGCGCCGGTCCAGAATGTAGGCCACCACGAACGGCACGCCGACACTGGCCAGGACCGGCACGCCGACGATGGAATCCCGCACGCCGGCCTCGGCCAGGGCGATGGTGGCGGCCACGCCGGCCGAGATACAGGCCGGGAACAGCCAGCCCCACTCGCGCACGCCGCTGAGAAAATACGTGCCGAAGAACAGGGCGCTGACGATGATCAGGGCGATGATCCAGAACGGGGCCGACCAGCCCTGGAGGAAATTGAAATTGGTCAGCAGGGCGACCACGCCGATGAGGATGAGGGCGCTGCCCCAGAACAGGCGGATCAATTGGTTGCGCATGGGAAACCTCCTGGATGGACGGCGGACTCTGGGCGCATGCTTACTTTATCCCGATTCGCCTGGGGCGCATCGTCCGATTGGCTGATCTCGCGCCAGAGGTCTGACCGGCTTAAGAGCTTATCTCTAAACCCGCCCGATAGCCGACGGCAGTGCCGTCGGCGACGCCTCTGCTGAGGTTTAGAGACAGGTTCTAAAGCCGATTCCTTAAGGCTTGGCGAAGCCAAGTCCGTGGTCGAAGGGCGCGCGCCTCGTCCCTCGACCGTTCGACAAGCTCACGGCTCGGGATGCCCGGCGCGAACGGCATAAAGGCAATCGGGAAATGCTATAGACGACTAATCGGGTCGACAAACCATCTCTACGGCAGAAACGTGAACGAATTGACGACGGCCTGGTAAAGGGCTGTGACGTCCGCCTGGGCCTGCGGGAAATCGCGCAGCGACGGCATGAACAGCAGATGGAAGACGCGTCCGCCATGCGCGGCGATGACGTCGCGCGAGCCTTCCCGCCCCGGCACCACTTCCAGTTGCTCGGCCGGTTCGCCGCCCAGCGTGACGGCCTGGCGCGTGATCTCGAGCGTGGGCATCGCGGCGAAGTTCGCCAGGTAGGCGTCGACGGCGGCCCTCAAATCCTCACCCGGCGCCAGCGGCCGGATGTTGAGCAGCAGCGTCGCCCGCACCGGCTCAATGCTCGGGTCCAGGGCCGGCCCCAGCACGGTGATGGGGCTGGGCTCCGCGCTGCGCGTGAAATAGACCGGGTACGCGAAGCAGTAACCGTCCTCCGGGCTGAAGACCGTCGCCAGCCCCTCGCCCCGGCAGGCCGCCGGCAGGTTCGCCGGGCCGTCGTCGATGCGGCCCGCGTAGCGGAGGCTTTCGCCGCGCTGGTCGGCGCGGTACTCGTGCAGGCGCCCGGCCGCGCTCAACACGATCCGGAAGCCCGGCGTGATGGCCTGGGCGCAGACCTCGCCCGGCGCCGCCAGGCCGAAACAGGCGTCCGGCCAGTTCTGGGGCGTGATCGCGTAGACCTGGATGCTCGCCAGTTCCAGCCCGAGCCGTTGCGCCAGCGCGTCACGTGACTGGTCGGCCAGGCGCCCTTCCACCGGCAGTGGGTTGAAGACCTCAGGCGTCGGCGTGGGCGCGCCCTGGCCGATCTGGTTCTGCCAGGCCTCAGCCAGCGCCTGCATCGCCCGGCGGTCGGCGTCGCCAGCCTCGGTCCCGCCGCCGCCATTGAAAATCAACGTGGTCGTCAGGGCGTCGGCCGTGGCCGGGTCGGTCTGGGTCATCTCAAACGGCTTGAAGGCCGTGATCCAGCCTTGAAGTCGTTCCAGTTCGACGTTGGACAGCGCGCCTTCACCTGCCTGAGCCGCCGGCTCGGACCGGCACGAGCGCGCCACCACGCGGCCATCGGCGTAGAACTCCAGCACGTCGCAGAAACCCGCGATCCCGCCCGTGCGGCGCCAGATGAGCGCCGCCTGCGCCGAGGCCGGAGTCGCGCTGGCCGTCGAGATACCGGCGGCTGTTGGGGGGCTGGCGGGCGCCGGCGTGCCGGTCGGTGTGGGTGTGGCCACGGACGTGCATGCGGCCAGGGCCAGGATCAGCGGCAGGCAGAGGCGAGGCAGGAGACGCTTCATGATCAAACCCGGCCAGCGCTCATTTGTCGCCCAGTGATCGGACTTCTGGACATTCGGGTACTCCTCGAGGATTCGGCCGGGCGGCCTCAGCGCCGTCCGACACGGCCAACTTATCAGAAAGTCACCCGCGCCCCATCGTCCTTTGGACGGGTCCGGAGGCGAGGCCTGGCCTGGCCAACTGGCCAGGCCAGGCGCTCAATCGGCCCGGAAGCGCCAGACCGCCAGCGCGAAGAAGCCGAGGGTGAAGACCGCCAAGACGCCGGCCGGCAGCCAGGTGGAACTAAAGTCCAGTCCGCGGATGACGATGTTCTGAAAGCCCGTCATCGCCCAGGCCATGGGCGTAAGCCGGCCCACCGTCGCGAAGGCCTGGCCGGCCACCTCCAGCGGGAACCAGGTGCCGCCCAGCGCGGAGAAGACGAACATGGCGATCAGCGAGAAGAGCACCACCTGCTGGTCCTGCTGGGCGAGGACGCCGATCAGCAGGCCCAGGCTGGCCGTGCACAGGGCCAGCGCCACCATCACCAGCAGCAGACCCAACAGCTCGCGCAGGTAATCGACGCCCAGGGCGATCTGGCCGAAGCCCACCAACAGCACTTCCTGGAGCAGCGTCAGCGTGAACATGGCCAGGAAGTGTCCGCCCACGGCCGCGGCCGGGCTGAGCGACGTGGTGAGCATGCGCTGGAGGGTGCGCGTCTTGCGCTCCTGCAGCAGAATCTGGGCCGAGGTCACCAGGCCGAAGATCACGAACTGCACCAGGATGCCGGGCGAGGCCTGGTTGTAGGGGTTTCCGCCGTACGGGTCCGCGACCTTCGGCGCCGCCGCCAGCCGGGTCTGCACCCGCGCGCTGTTGTTGGCGGCGGCCCACTTCGCCTGAGCGGTCTGGAAGGCGGCTTCGAACTCGGCGGCGCGGGCGGCTGCGTCGAGCGTGGTTGCGCTGGCCAGCGCCTCGACGCTGATGTTCGCGATCTCGACCGCGCTCATCACCTGCGTCACCGGGGCGCGCAGGACCTGGTAGAGCGATTGGCCGGTGGTCGAAGCCGAGTCGGTCACGAGGACCAACTGCGGGGTCCCGCCCGTCCGCCGGCCCGCGCTGAAGCCGGCCGGGATGATCAGGGCGCCGGCCGCGGTCTTCTGGCGCACGGCCTCCAGGGCGGCGGCTTCGTCCATGGGCTCCAGGCGGACGGCGTCCGAGCCGGCCAGCCGGTCGGCCAGGGCCTGGCCCAGCGTGGCTGCGCCGTCCTGGTCCACCCAGGCCAGCACCAGGCGGTGGTCGGCGGCCGGGTCGCTCTGCTGGCCGCGGTAGGCGAAGGCCATGAAGAACGTGAAGCCGATGGGCATGGCGACCAGGAAGAGCAGCGAGCGCCGGTCGCGCAGCATCTGGCGGAGGTCCTTGAGGGCGATATCGAGGAGGCGCATGGCGAAGACTCCGTTTAGGCGAAGCGGCGGCGGAACAGGACGGCACCCAGGGCGAACAGGACCGCGCCCATCCCCAGGCAGACGGCCAGGGGCAGCAGCAGTTCACCGGCCGCGCCGCCCTCCAGGACCAGGCGCCAGCCGCGCAGCACCCAGCCCTGCGGCGTGAAGGCGCCGATCTGGTCGAAGAGCGCGGGCATGTTGGGCATGTTGGCCGTGAACAGGCCGCTCAGCATGCCCAGCGTGGTGAGCCCGCCGCCCAGCACCGGGCCGGCCTGGCGCGTGTCTTTGACCAGCGCGATCAACAGCACGCCCAGACCGCTGGCCGCGATCACCTGGCCGCTCAGGGCCAGGGCGGCGGCGGCCGGGTCGCCCCAGTCCACGCCGAAGGCCAGGCGCCCGGCCGTCATCAGGACCAGGCCCTGCAGGACCACCGTCAACACGACGGCCAGGAACTTGCCGGCCAGGATGGTGGTCCGGTCGGTGGGCGTCGTGAACAGGCGCGCCAGCGTGCCCTCCTCCTGTTCGCGCAGGATGGACATCATGGCGTACGCGCCGGTGAAGAAGGCGAAGAAGATCATCTGGCCCACCATCGTCATCCCGAGCAGATTGGCCATCGGGTTGGTGGTGGCCTGGTCTACGGCCAGCGGGCGCGTCACCAGGGCGGCGCGCTCCGGGTGGTGGAACAGGTCGCGCTGAAAGTCGGCGTACCAGGTCTCGTATTGCGCGATCAGGGCCGGGATCTGGGCCGGGTCGGCGGGCAGGCCGGCCGCCTCCTGGCGCTCACGGATCGTCTCGATGGCGATCCCGCCGCCGGAGACGCCGTCCAGCAGGGAGACGAGCATGTTGCGGACCACCAGCGGCGTGACGGTCAGCGTCGGGTCCTGAATGAGGGTGAGCGGCGCCCCCTCCCGGCCGGCCAGCAGGTCGGCGGTGAAGGCGGCCGGGATGACTACGGCCACGCCGATCTCCTGGCGGTCAACGGCCGCGCGGCCGGCCGCCGCGTCGGGGTAATCGCTGGCCGCGATCCAGGTCGCGACGCTTTCATCAAAGAACATGCCGCGCATGGTCGCCCCGAGCGATTCGGAGAGCGGCGCGCCGGCCGGCAGGCTGTCGGCGTTGACGATGCCCACGCGGACGGCCGGCAGGTCGGATGAGCCGCCGGACGCCATCCCGCTGAAGGCGAAGTAGATCAGGCCCGTGATCAGCAGCGGCGCCACGACGGTCATGCCGATCATGAACGTGCTGCGCAGCGAGCGGACGAGGTCGTGGAGGGCGAGGTCGAGAAGTTTCATGGCGGTCTCCGGCGGACGGCGCAGCCGTCCGCGCTCAATCGCGCAGCGCCTTGCCGGTCAGGTGCAGGAAGACCATCTCCAGGTTCGGCTCCTGGATGTCCACGGACGTGATGCGCGCGCCGTGCCGGCCGGCGATCTCGAACAGGTGCGGCAGGACGCGGTTGCTGTCGTCGCACAGCACGGTCACGGCCGGCGGCCCGCCGGCGTGATCCGCCTGGACCGAGACCTGGGAGACCCCGGCCACGGCCCGCCAGGCGGCCTCCACGGCCCCGCCGTCGGCGCTCAGTTTCAGATCTACGCGCGTCTGCTGGCCGACCAGCGCGATCAGCTCAGCGTGCGTGCCGCAGGCGATCACGCGGCCCTGGTCCACGATGGCGATGTGGTCGGAGAACTCGGCCGCTTCCTCCATGTAGTGCGTCACGTACAGCACGGTCATGCCCTGGGCGTTGAGCTCCTTGACGTTGTCCAGGATGTGGCGGCGGCTCTGCGGGTCGATGCCGACCGTGGGCTCGTCCATGATGACGACTTTGGGTTTATGGAGCAGGGCGGCGCCGATGTTGACGCGCCGCTTCATGCCGCCCGAGAACTTGCCGACGCGGTCCTTCTGCCGGTCTTTCAGGCCAATCACGTCCAGGACTTCGTCCACGCGCCTCCGCAGGGCAGCGCCCCGCAGCCCGTACATCTTGCCCCAGAACTCCAGGTTCTCGCGGGCCGAGAGGTCCGGGTACAGGGCGATGTCCTGCGGGACGACGCCCAGGGCGGCCTTGGCGGCCGCGGCCTCGGTGCGGATGGAATGGCCCTCGATGCAGGCGTCGCCGTCGTCCGGCGGAAGCAGGCCGGAGAGCATCGAGATGGTCGTGCTTTTGCCGGCGCCGTTGGGGCCGAGCAGGCTGAGGATCTCGCCGGCGCGGGCGCTGAAACTCACCCCGCGCACCGCCTGGAGGCTGCCGAAGGATTTGCGCAGTTCGTGGACTTCAATGGCGTTGCGGTCGTTCATGCTGAACTCCTCATGGTGGGCGGGACGGCGAGGCCGGCTCCCAGATGCTGGACGAGCAGCAGCGGCAGGCCGAGGTCGCGCAGGCGGGCCAGCAGCCCGAACAGCGCGGCCTGGTCGGCGATGGTGCCGGTGAGCGTGGTCACCGCCGGAGACTCGGGCGTGCCGGGGCGGGCCTGCACCGAAAGGTCCTGAAGCCAGTCTGACCAGTTGGCCTCGACCCGGCCCTGGAAGATGATGCGGTAGGCGGCCGGTTGGTCCAGCCGCAAGACCGGAGGCGTGTCCATCGTCACCTGGAACGGGCGGAACACTCCCGGTCCCGCGCGTCCAGGCTCAGATTAGGCCTAAACCGGGAGGCGGCGGATCAGCCGAAGTATGGACTGCGGAGTTGGGGTTTGCGGTTGAGCTGCGCCCAGGCGCGTCTTTACGGCAGCAGTCCCAGCGCCCGGGCCTGGATCACGGCCTGCATCCGGCTATTCACCCCTAATTTGCCATGAATATTGGCGGTATGGGTCTTGACGGTCCCGAGCGAGATCACCAGCCGGTCGGCGATCTCCTGATTGGAGAGGCCCTCGGCCATGAGGCGCAGGACTTCCAGTTCGCGCGGAGTGAGAGGTTCGGCGAGAGGGGAGGCGGGGGCAGGGCGGGGGGGCAGGGGAGAGGCTCGACCTGGGAAAAGGTCGGCGAGGCGGCGGGCGTAGGCGGCGGTGGGGCCGCTGACCGCATTGAGGAGCGCCTGCACGGATTCGTCTTCGTCAACGAAGGCGCGCGCGTAGCTTTCCGGCTCGCCCAGCGCGAGGGCGCGTTCGAGCGCGGCCGCGGCCTCGGCGCGGCGGCCCTGGGCGGCCAGCGCCACGGCGCGCAGGACGCTCACCTGGATCAGGCGGCCGTGACGTCCGCCGGCCTCGGCGCTGGCGGCCAGGCGCTCCAGCCACTGAATGGCCTCGCCCCATCGCCCCTGCGCCGCGCGCACGCGGGCGAGACAGAAGGCGCGCTCCTCATCCGGAAACGCCAGCGACGCCGCGAGGTCCAGGCCGGAGCCGCGCGCCCAGTCCTCCGCCGCGTCGAGCCGGCCCTGCCGGGCCCAGACCACGGCCCGCCATGCCTCCAGCAGCGGCGGGACCGGCGGGGCGTGCCCGCAGAGTGCGGCCGCCTCCTCCAGGATCGACTCGGCGCCGGTCGGGTCGCCGAGCGCCAGCCGCAGGCGCGCCAGCCCGAGCGCGCCGGTCCCTAGCCCTTCGGCATTGCGCCAGGGGCGGGCCAGGGCATAGCCTTGCTCAAGGTGCCGGCGGGCGGCCTCCAGGTCATTGCGCTCGTACAGGATGTCGCCCAGCCCGGCCAGCGCCATGCCCGCCAGCGGCGACAGCGCCTGGCCTCGGTCCGCGAGGTGTTGCAGCGCCTGCCGCAACGTCTGTTCGGCCGCCGACAACTGGCCGCTTATGATCTGGAGCTGGCCCAGCCGGCCGGCGCACAGGGCGACGATGTGGATGTTGTCGTGAGCCTGGGCGATCGCGGCGGCCTCGGTGTACGTGCGCCGCGCGACGGCCGTCTGCCCCTGCATCTCGCGCGCGAACGCCAGGTTGTACGCGACCACCGGCCGCAGGTTGGCCGGCGGGTTGAACAGACCGGGGCGCAGGGCCTCCGGCCCCTCCAGAATGGGCTGGACGCGCTCGCCGATGGCGATGGCGGTGGGCATGTCGGCGCGGCTGATGGCATGCTGCGCGTGGATGACGGCGACCTCGGCCAGGGCGTTGCGGATTTGCACCGGTAGATTGGCCTCCAGGTCCTCGACGGTGACGCCCAGCGCCTGCTCGACCAGGCGCAGCGCCGCCCGGGAGTCCTCCAGGCGGCCGGTGGCGTGCGCGGCCCAGGCGTAGGCCAGACAGAGACCGGGATGGTCCGCCAGCACAGCGTGCGGCAGCGCCGCGACAAGCGCCACCAGGGTGCTGAGTTCGCTGCGCTGGAAGAACACGACGCTCTGGTCCTGCAGCAGGCGGGCCGCCAGCGCGTGGTCGCCGCTGCGCTGCCAGTGTTGCACGGCCTCCATCACCAGTCCGCGCTCACGGAACCAGGCGCCGGCGCGGCGATGCAGCCCGGCGACGGCCTCCGGCCCGAGCGCCTGCTCCAGCCGGGACTGGAGCAGGTCGGCGAACAGGTGGTGATAGCGGTACCACTCGCGGCGGTTGTCCAGCGGGATCAGGAAGAGGTTGGCGCGGTCCAGTTCTTCAAGCACAAGGGATGACGGGCGGCGGATGGAGGACGAAGGACGGCCCGGCGCGGGCGCTGTCTCGGCGTCGGCCGGTAATGGTCCTTCGTCCAGCACCGCGTCACACAGCGGCCCGCACAGGCGCGCCAGCACGGATGTCTTGAGCAGGAAAGCCTGGATGGCGGGCGGCTGGCGCTGGAGGACCTCTTCCACCAGATAGTCGGCGATGTAGCGGTCGTTGCCCGCGAACGAGGCGACCAGGCGGTGCCGGTCGGTCTGGCCCTCAAGGAGCAGGGCCGCCAATTGCAGGCCGACGATCCAGCCCTCGGTGCGCGCGGCCAGCACGGCGACGTCGGCGGGGTCCAGGCCGAGGCCGCGGGCCGTATTGAGGAACGCCGTCACCTCGTCGTCGGTGAAGCGCAGGTCGGCGGCGCGGATTTCGACGATTTGCCGGCGGGCGCGGCGGCGGGCCAGCGCCAGCGGCGGGTCCTCGCGTGTGATCAGGATGAGGTGCAGCGACCCGGGCGCGTGGTCCAGCACGAAGTTGAGGCTGGCGTGGAGGGGCTCGGCCGTGATCTGGTGATAATCATCCAACACCAGCGTCAGCGGTTGCGGATCGGCGGCCAGGTCGTTGACCAGGGCGGCGGCCACGGCCTCC
>Ga0073932_1001960_pt1 | contig 35232 bp, 27 predicted proteins | sample DewCreD2012metaG_FD_76967 | JGI IMG/M metagenome (GOLD analysis project Ga0073932, IMG submission 76967) | Hot spring sediment bacterial and archeal communities from British Columbia, Canada, to study Microbial Dark Matter (Phase II) - Dewar... ...
CATCCTTTCTCTGGGCCGCACGCCCTGCCCCCTGCGCTGGCGGCGGGGGGGCATCTCTGGGTTGTGAAGCAGGACGAAGATCACCCTGAAAAGCGCGAATTCTGCCAGAAGATGGGCCTGGGGTATGAGTTGATCTGTCATGAGGCGCTGGCGGGGTTTCTGATGGATCCGCCGACGGCTCGGAGGGACGATGGGCGCAGGCAGGTTCTCGTGACCGGCAGTTTTGACTGGCTGCACACCGGTCACGTGCGTTTCTTTGAAGAAGTCTCTGCTTTTGGCCGCCTGACGGTGGTCGTGGGGCATGACGCGAACATCACGCTGTTAAAAGGCCCCGGCCACCCGCTCATCCCACAGGAAGAACGCCTGTACATGGTTCAGGCCATCCGCTACGTTGACCAGGCGCTGATTTCTACAGGTCACGGCTGGCTGGATGCCGAGCCGGAACTGGAGCGGCTGAAGCCAGACATTTACGCCGTCAACGAAGAAGGCGACCGGCCCGAAAAACGCGCCTACTGCGCGGCGCACGGGATTGAATACCGGGTGTTAAAACGCGAACCCAAAGCCGGACTGCCGCGCCGTTCCAGCACGGAGTTAAGAGGGTTTTAGAATATAAGAGGAGGACGGCAGGATGAAAGCCGGTATTTTAACCAATGACTGCGAGATTGGCCTGGGGAGCGCCCCCGACCCGCAGATTAAGCCGGATGAAATTTTGGTGCAGTCGCAGTTTGCCGGGATTTGCGGCACGGATCATCACATCTACCTGGGTGAGTTCCACAACCGGGTGCGCTTTCCGGCCATTTTGGGCCACGAGTTCGGTGGGGTGGTGGTGGAAGTGGGCAAAGAAGTGCGCGGGTTTCGGGTGGGCGACCGGGTGGCAGTGGACCCGATCTTATGGTGCGGGAGCTGTCCGGCCTGCCTGACGGGGCATCACAACGCCTGCCAGACGCTCAAGCTGTTGGGGGTAGACCTGGACGGCGGTTACGGGCAGTACGTAGCCGCGCCGGCCAGCCACGCCTATCTGCTGCCGGAGAGCATTCCCATGCGGCATGCGCCAATGGTGGAGATGTATGGGCTGGGCAATCACGTGCTGCGGCGGGGACACGTGGAGTTGGGCGAGACGGTGGTGATCTTGGGGGCGGGCAAGCTGGGCCTCTCTGTGTTGGATGTACTGTGCCACAGCGCCGGCCCGGTGACTTCGGTGGTGGCCGATTTGCAACCCTTCCGGCTGGAAGTGGCGCGCAAACTAGGGGCCGAACATGCCATCAATATATTAGAACAGGACCCGCTGGCCTACGTGATGGAACTGACCGGCGGAGTGGGCGCGGACGTTGTGATCGAATGCGTGGGGCATTATCACCTGCCCGCCGGCCAGGAGCCGCCGCTGGCTCAGGCGGTGAAGATGATCCGCAACGGCGGGCGGATTGTGACCGCCGGGTTGGGCGAGCAGTTGACACCGGTGCACTTCAAGACGCTGGTCATCAAAGAAGCAGAGATCATCGCTACGCGCGTTACCCAAGGGGAATTTCCGCGGGCGATTAAGATGATGGCGAAGGGTTTGCTGCACCCCGAACTGTTGATCACCGAGCAGCAGCCTCTGCGCGAGATTGGCGAGGCTTTTGCCAAAGTGGACCGCGCAGACCCCCAAACGATCAAAGTTGTGCTGGACGTGCAGGATGCATAGCAGAGAAGAGGGCGGCTGGTGATGCTGGTCTCGGTTCAAGATATCGCCATCCGAGTGGGCGAGCGAACCTATTTTGAGCATACGTGCTGGGACATCGAAAGGGGCGAGCATTGGGCCATCCTGGGGCCAACGGGGGCGGGGAAATCGGTGCTGGGGCGGGCGCTGGCGCGCCAACTGCCGCTGGCGCATGGGCAAATCCTCTATTTTTTCGATGGGCCGGGCCGCCCCTATTTAAACCGGCATGAGGTAGCGGTTTTTTCAGCCGAAACGCACCGCGAATTTTTGCGCCAGTTCGCGGGGTATTATCAGGCGCGCTGGCAAAGCTTTGAGGGAGACACTGCGCCCACCGCGGCCGGGCTGTTGGAACACCAGAGCCTTTTCGCGCAGTCTCCGTACGAAATACTGCCGCAGGGTGAGGTGGAACGCTTCAGGCAGAAGCGTGAGGAGATCATCGCCTTGTTTGGCCTGGAGCCACTGCTGGGGCGCAAGGTTCACCTGCTCTCACACGGAGAAGGGCGCAAGGTGTTTCTGGCTCGTCTGCTGCTGCGTTCACCCCGGCTGTTGATTCTGGATGATCCCCTCACCGGGCTGGATGAAGGCACGCGGCGGCGCTGGCAGGCGGCCCTAGAGACACTGTTGGAGCGGCAGGAGCCTGCCATCTTGCTGATTACCTCGCATGGCGAAGAGATACCCGCCCGGATTGGCCGGGTGCTGGTGGTGGAAGAAGGGCGCGTGGTCGCGCAGAGAGAAAGGGGCCTGACGGCGCAAAGGTACAGCCCGGCGCGGCCAGACGGGTCTCACGATCACGCGGCTTTGGATGGGATGGTGGAGCAGTACGCCGCGGCACTGCGCGAGCAGGGCGAGGCTCACCCCGGCGGGCCGGCGCTGGTGAAGATGGAGAACGTCTCGGTTGCCTACGGCGAGACCGAGATACTAAGCGCCATCAACTGGACCGTCCGGCAGGGCGAGCGTTGGGCGCTGTTGGGAGCCAATGGGGCGGGGAAATCAACGCTGTTGAGCCTGATTCTGGCAGACAACCCGCAGGCCTATCGCAACGCGATCACCCTGTTTGGGCGGCGGCGGGGAAGCGGCGAAAGCATTTGGGAGATCAAGCGCCGGATTGGGTGGGTTTCGCCAGAGCTGCACATCTTTTACGAAAAGACGGCCACCTGCCGCGACGTGGTGGCGTCTGGCTTCTTTGACTCGGTGGGGCTGTATCATCAGGCCACAGCGGAACAGTCGGCGGCGGTAGATGGGTGGATGCGCGGCCTGGGAATCTTTAGCTGGGCGGCGGCCCCGTTTGAGACGCTTTCGAGCGGTCAGCAGCGGATGGCGCTGTTGGCGCGCGCGCTGGTTAAAAACCCTCCCCTGCTGGTGCTGGACGAACCCTGCCAGGGCTTAGACGACGATCACCACGCGCGGTTCGTACAGATGGTGGATGAGATTTGCGACCGGGTTCCTATCACGCTTATTTATGTGACGCACTACCGAGAAGAACTACCGGCGGCGATCACTCACTGTTTGCGGCTGGAACGCGGGCGGGTGCTGGAGAGCGGCCCACTGCCAGAGTGCTGAAAATGTGACCTCGGCTACCGGTCAATATGACCTCGCTCACATGCAAATTCACGCTGATTTTTCAATAATAAGACCCGATGCTCAGCCATTTTATTTAAGAAGACCTGTGGTTGAGCTACCATACAGCGGAGGATTTTGCATGCAAATTTTAACTGACCGAGGCAGCGACTTTTCTGAACAGCAGTTGGCAGGGCTAAAGGTTCACTTCGTCCCAATGAAGCTGACTCTGGACGGCATAACCTATTCCAGCGGCGAAGACATCAGCGCGGCGGAATTTTACGATTTACTCTCGACAACGAATAGTTTTCCGACCACCTCACAGCCATCGGTGGGCGAGTTTGTGGAAATCTTTAAGCGGCTGGCAAAAGAAGACCCGGATATCTTCTTTATTCACGTTTCTTCGGGGTTAAGCGGAACGTTTAGCTCAGCGCAAACGGCAGCCGCGATGGTTCCTGAAGCCAACGTGACCTTTTGGGATACGAAAACGCTTTCCTGCCCTGAAGCGTGGCAGGTAGAAGCGGCCGCCTGCGCGCTGAACGCCGGCTGGCCGATGGAACGCGTGCTGGCCCGCCTGGGAGAAATCCGGCAGGCGTGCGAGGGGATGTACACGCTGGACACGCTCAAATATTTGATTCACGGCGGCAGGATCAGTCATATGAAGGGCCTGTTGGCTTCGGTACTGCAAATCCGCCCGGTGATTGGGGTAGAGAAAGACAGCGGGAAGTACTATACGCTGGCGCAGGAGCGCACCACCAAACGCGCCATTCAGAAGATGGTGGAACTGGCGGCTCGCTTTTACCCGGAAGGCAGCCCGGTGCGGGTGCAACTGCTGCATGGCAAGAACCCGGAGGCCCTGGCTCTGCTGCGCGAAGAGGCGACGAAGCGCCTGAACTGCGTGTGGACTCCAACGGTTACGGTTGCGCCGATTTTGGGCGCGCACACCGGCGGCAGTCTGGTGGGGATGGCGGTGGGGCCGACGCATTTATTCGAGGATATTCCCGGCGTGGTGATGAGCGAAGTCCAGGAGCAGTACGCGGGGGTTCCCGTTTGAGCAGGCACTTATCTTCCTGTACACTGAGGGAAGGGCCCCTCAATGTACAGGAAAATACGGAACACGATCTTTGAGCAAACGAGAAGGCAGACGTGCTGGCCGGCCCGCGTGCTTCAACGCAAGCGCAGCAAAGAGCGAAACGAGTATTTCGGGATGGCATCCAAACGATAAGGCCGATCCTTCAGGATAGATTCAGCTGCGAGCAGGCCGCTTTGAACTGCCGGACGGATGCCTTCACCCATGTCGAGGGTAGCCAGCCCGGCGGAATCGCCCACGAGGAAGGCATTGCCTTTGCGCACCTGGGGTAGTTTGAGGCGCACGTAGTAGGAATGCGCTTCGGGTTCGTAGGTATGCCCGCGCACGAGACCCATGCGATCCAGCTTTTCAACCAGGCGGTTCCAGTGGTTTTTTAGATTATCCCCATTGGCGTTGAGCTGTTCGGCCTTGCCGCCCACCCCTACGTTGAGAATACCGTTGGCTTTTGGCACATACCAGGCATAGCCCGGCAGGCGGTCTTCAAAAAACCACAGCCAGCAGCGGTCATCAGTGTAGTCGTAGGGGAATTCCTGTTCGGTAGCGACGATTAAATGCTGCCGGTCTTTGGGATTATCTTTTTTGAACAGGGTACGGTAAACAGGGCAGTAGGTTCCGCCGGCGCCGACCAGGTAGCGGGCGTAGAACTGCCCATCCACCTCATAGCCATCGCCGGTGGGAGTAATGTTCTTGACGGTATGCTGGCGGAATTCCGCGCCAGAACGGCGGAGCAGCCAGTCATCGAACTCTACGCGGCGAATGGCGTGTTGATGAGTGGGCAATTTAAAGGTGAAGCCGCGAATGGAGACCTGGAAAGACCGGAAGGTGGTAAAGCCGTGGGGGTAATCGGAGGGGCTGAAAGCCAGGTCTGTGAGGATCTCAGGGGTGAGCCAGCCAGCGCAAGGCTTAACGCGCGGGAAGGCGTGCTGGTCGAGGATCAGACAATCCATGCCGGCCTGGCGCAAACGCCAAGCGCAAGCCGAGCCGCTGGGGCCGCCGCCAACGATGAGAACATCCGTCCGGATCATCGCCGGCCTCTAGCTGAAGCGGCAATCGGGCTGAGGCTGACCCTGGGGGGTCATCACAATCTGCCATAACTGCATGTGCCGGGCGCGGAAGCCGCCGGCACTGCTGAGCAGGTAGAAGCGCCACATGCGGTAGAAGCGGTCGCCGTACTTTTGCCGGAGGCCGGGCCAGGCTCTCTCAAAGTTGGCGTGCCAGGCCATGAGGGTTTTGTCGTAGTTCGGGCCAATGTTGTGCCAATCTTCCATTACGAAGATGTCTTCCATAGCTTTGCCCAGTTGAGCGATGGAAGGGAGCATACCGTTGGGGAAGATGTATTTGTCTGTCCAGGGGTCAGCGGCAGTGACGCTGACATTGCCGCCAATGGTGTGGACAAAGGCCAGGCCGTCATCCTTGAGGCAGCGCCGGGCGACCTGCATATAGGTGCGGTAATTTTTATAGCCGACGTGTTCCATCACGCCAATGGAGATGACGCGGTCATACTTGCCCTGCACCTCGCGGTAATCTTGCAGGCGCAGTTCAACGGGCAGGCCCTTGCACAATTCTGTGCCCAGCGCCACCTGTTCTTTAGAGACCGTTACCCCCAGCACCGAAACGCCGTACTTTTCGGCGGCGTATTTGGCAAAGCTTCCCCAACCACAACCCAATTCCAGAACGGTCATGCCGGGTTCCAGGCCGATTTTCTTACAGACCAGTTCCAGCTTGGCTTCCTGGGCCTCGTCCAGATTACGGGCGTTCTTCCAGTAAGCGCAGGTATAGTTGAGGCGCTTGTCGAGCATGGCGCAGTACAGATCATTGCCCAGGTCGTAATGGCGCTCGCCGACCTCATAGGCCCGCCTGGAGGACTGCCGGTTAAAGAGCTTGCTTTGCAGGACCTGGAGCATGATCCGCCAGCTGCCTTTTACTTTGGTATCCAGGCGGGCGCTCAAAACGCGGTAAATGAATTGATCAATGGCCTCGCAGTCCCACCATCCTTCCAGGTAGGCTTCGCCCAGGCCCAGGTAGCCATCTCGCAAGATGCGCTCGTAGGCGCGTTTATCATGGATTTGGATATCCCAGGGGTTGGGCCCATTGGCCTGAACGCCAGCGAGATCCAACAAGCCAAGTATGGTTTTTTCGGACTCTTGTATCGCCATGATACCTCCTCCACGCAAACATGGACAAGTGGTTGATCAATTCTGAGTATTATATGGCAAAAAATTAAAACCCTTGTCAAGTCTGGGGGCTACGGGCTTTGCTTATGTAAATACGGATGACAACCGATGCGCAGATGGAGGTGGTTTTCGGGGCTTTAGTTACTAATCGCGGGCGCCCGGCGCAGATACCGGTTGGAATGCAACTGTTGGAGCATAAAATCGGCCAGATCGGCGCGGGTGATGCGCATTCCCATGCCCTTGCCCACCATACCGACTTTGACCTGGCCGGTTTTGGGGTCATCGGTGAGCATGGGGACGCGCACAATGGTCCAATCCAGGTCGCTGGCGCGCACCAGGGCAACGGTTTTAGCCATATCTGCGTAGACGTTGCGCGCGGCGGCCTTGAGAAGCAAGTTGATGAGGCGGTTGAACAGTTTTGGGGCATCCTCTGGGTCGCCCACGCCGGCCCCGGCGGAGAGGATCAGGCGTTTGACGCGGTGTTTGCGCATGGCGTTGAGGATGGCCTGGGTTCCCTGGCAGATCTCAAAGGTAGGGCGGTTATGGGTGGGGCCCAGCACGCTCAGGACGGCGTCTGCCCCGGCAATGACCTGCTCAACGCGGGTGGGATCTGTGACGCTGCCGGGGATAATGGTTAGATGGTCATGTTGGAGGGGCAGTTTGGCCGGGTCGCGGGCGAGGATGGTGACGGAATGGCCTGCGTCTAACGCCTGGCGAAGTAAATGCTGACCGGTACGTCCGGTTGCGCCAAAAATTGCGAGCTGCATAGGGTTCCTCTGGATTAGGTTGTGGGATGACATTCGTCTGGGCCACAACCGAATTTTTATGATCTTGTTCATGAGTATAAAGAACGGTCTATATATTGTCAAGGCGTAGGGCTGACCGTATAATGTGGCTATCGGTGAAGCGTTCCAAAGGAATAAGGAGAAGGCATGGCAGCGAACATTCTGGTATTGGGCGCGCTGGGCAATGCAGGCGCAGAAGTGGTGAAAGCATTACAGGCTCAGGGTGCATCTGTGCGGGCCGGGGATCTATTTCCAGAGAAGGCCCGCGAGCGTTTTGGCAGGGGCGTTGAGGTGGCGGCCTTCGATTTTGGCAACCCCGCCACCTATCCGGCGGCCTTGCAAGGGATTGAACGCGTTTTTTTGCTGCGCCCGCCCCAAATTGCAGACGTGAAAAGATGTCTATTCCCGGCCATTGATGCGGCCAAAGCCGCCGGGGTGAAGCATTGTGTATTCCTGTCGTTGATTGGGATTGAGCAGAACAGGGTTGTTCCGCATTACAAGGTGGAGCAGTATCTGAAGGCATCTGGGCTGGATTATACTTTTCTGCGCTGTTCGTTCTTTATGCAAAACCTCAACACCACTCATCGCGCCGAGATTCGCGACCTGGATGAAATCTACATTCCGGTGGGCAAGGCGCGCACCAGCTTTATTGACGTGCGCGATATTGGCGCAGCGGCCGCCGCTGTACTAACCCAGGCAGGACATGAAAACCAGGCTTACGACCTGACCGGCCCAGAGGCGCTGGATTATTACGAGGTAGCGGATTTATTCACCAAAGAATTGGGCCGTAAGATCACCTACCGCAATCCTTCCTTAGCGGCCTTCTTTGTGCGGCAGATGCGACAGCGCCCGTTGATGTTCGCCCTGGTGACGACCTGGTTATACGCCAACACGCGCAGCGGGATGGCCGCACAGGTGACAAACACGGTACGCCGGATCACGGGGCGCGAGCCGATTTGCATGGAACAGTACATTCGAGACTACCGGAACTGCTGGGTAAAATCGGAATAACCGCCTCTCTCTCTGTTTCAGAGAGCCTCTCCCATATCTATCTATTTGGTCGTTTACTGAATTGTGTGTGAATTGCGGGGCGCAACTCGCAATTTACACACAATTTGAAATACCCCCATCTATTTTGATGGGCATTGGCTACCTGCGTGTGCGCGGCTGGGCGGAGTAAAAATTGGTTATTGACTCTGGGGGTATTTCTTGCTATAGTATGCATGTAACCCGCTTTAGCGCATAATCCAGATAATTGGAAAATGCAAAAAAAGCGAAAGAGAGGAAAAAGGGATGCCTATTTTTGGTCAGGACGACTTTCAGCCAGCGGCTCCGCCCGCCATTCGAGTTGCTTTGGAACCTGCGCTCAACGTTTTTCAAAGCCTGATGATGCTGGTGAAGCAAGACCAGCTTTCGGGGCTGCCCGAATGGGTTTACCGCACCTATCAGACGATGAGCGAGGTCGAGCGGCAGAACAACGCGCTCGTGGTGATTGGGCTGCATTATGCCGTGGCCCCACGCGAAAGCTGGAACAGTTTTCCGGCGTATATTGATTATCTGTCACGCGCCAACCCGGTGATGCTGCGCGACCGCATGATTGATATTTACGATGAAATGCCGCCGGAAGGGGTCGCCGAGGGTGAGGTCATCCACCGCCAACAGGCTTTGCAGTCCGAAGAAAACTACATCCGCTATTTGCAGCAGCGGTTCTGCGCCGGCTCGGTAGATGAAGAGATCGAAGCGCGCGCCTACCACTACGTTATTGACCCGCCGGCCATGCAAAAGCTGATCGTTGAACACCTGTGGAATATGTGGGGCAAGTACCTGAAGGATGAATGGGAGCGCACCCGGCCAATGCTGCAAGAAGTGGTGCGCGCCTACCGCCAGGTGGACTTCCGGCACATGACGCAAAGCGAGGCTGTGCGCCTGATCACCGGGCATGAGGACATTCCTGGAACCTGGGCAAAGCGCCTGGGGCCAAACCAACGGGTGATCTTCGTCCCCAACCCGCATACCGGCCCGTACGTCTCCAAAGCCTATATCCAGGACGCCGGTGAAGAAACGCTGGTGGCCTTCTTCGGCGCGCGCCTGCCGCGTGAACTGGCGACCAATACGCCGGAGATCAGCCGGGCTGAGATGGTTACCCGCCTGAACGCCCTGGCAGACGATACGCGGCTTGGGATTCTGCGCCTGATCGCCGAGCGTGGGGAACTGCGCTCACAAGATATCATCCAACTACTAGAGCTAAGCCAGTCGGCGGCATCGCGCCACTTATCACAGCTCAGCGCGACCGGCTACCTGATCGAACGGCGCTGTGACGGCGCCAAATGTTACGCGCTCAACCCGGAGCGCATTCAGGATACGCTGAACGCGATTGCAAGTTTTCTGATGATCGAAGAGAGGAGCGTTTTATGAACCACCCTATTGTTGATGTTTACATCCAGCAGGCCCGCCGGCGTGATGACGTGGCCGCCGCTGCTCACTACCGGTTGGTGAAGGAAGCAGAACGAACCTACGTCCCCCGCCCCGCCCACCTGAGTCTGCGCCCCCTGGCAGTGCCGCTGGCCCACGCGCTGGCCTGGTTGGGCAACCGGCTGACCGCCTGGAGCTGCAGCTTGCAGTCGCGCTATCTCGTCACCGAGCGGTCTGCTGCTCCCTGCGCCAGCGACTGAAGCCACCAAGGCGTTTGAATGACCGGGGTGTCACTGCGAGCGCAATCCGCAGTGACACCCCTTATTTATTCCCCTTTGGGTGGAGGGAAGCGGTAGGCTTTCGCCAAACCGCCAGAAGCCGTTTCACGGTAGAGTGAAGGCAGATCGTGGCCGGTTTGCTTCATCACCGCCACGACTTCATCAAAAGATACGCGGTGGCTGCCATCGGAATAGATCGCAAAGTTGGCACAGGAAACGGCGCGGGTAGCGGCAAACACATTGCGCTCAATGCATGGGATCTGAACGAGGCCATCCACCGGGTCGCAGGTCAGACCGAGGTGATGTTCCAAACCCATTTCTGCCGCGTATTCCACCTGGCGCACCGCGCCGCCCAAAAGCTGAGCGGCGGCTCCGGCGGCCATGGCGCAGGCGGCCCCGATTTCTCCCTGGCAGCCCACCTGAGCGCCAGAAATAGAAGCGTTGTGCTTGATAAGATTGCCGATCAGCCCGGCAGTCGCCAGGGCGCGCAGGACGGCCTCTTCGCGGCACTGCACATTTTCCTGAATGTGACGCAGTACAGCCGGCACGACTCCGCAGGAGCCGCAGGTCGGCGCGGTGACAATTTCGCCGCCAGAGGCGTTTTCTTCCGCCGCCGCCAGGGCATAAGCCGGCAGAAAGCCCTGCTGTACGAAGTTCGGCCCGTGCAGGCCGGCTTTACGGTAGTACATCCAGGCTCGGCGCGGCAAGCCCAGGCCGCCGGGCAGTACGCCTTCCGCGTGAATGCCGCGATCAATGGCGGCCCACATTACCCGTTTGACTTCCGCCAGGGCATCCCACAGGCCGGGGCCTTCGCGGGCCTCGACATATTCCCACAAGGCCATGCCATGCTGGGCGCAAAATTTAAGGATATCGCGCATCGTTGTCAGATCATAGACGGCTTGAACAGGAGCAGGCGCTTCATCTTCGGTTTGCAGTGCACCGCCGCCGGTGCTGTAGACGCGCCACATCCCCAAGCTGCGCCGCTCACCATCCAGGGCTTCAAAGACCATCCCATTGGGGTGGAGAGGCAGTTCCTCATCGGGTTTCCACAAAATTTCTACTGGGAGGGGGTAGAGGGCCTGTTCAATGGCGATATCCGTCATGTGACCGCGCCCGGTGGCGGCCAGACTGCCAAAGAGCGTTACCCGAAAGGCAACTGCGTTTGGGTAACGCTCGCGAAAGCGTTCCGCCGCCCGGCGCGGCCCTATGGTGTGGCTGCTGGAAGGCCCGCGCCCAATGCGATAGAGTTCTTTGATCGATTCCATACCAGTAAGTCTTTCCTTTTTTGATAAATCCGGGCATAAGTTTATCACGTTTGGCGCGGTGGTTTGGAACCACGTGCCAAACGCCGGGCTATTTTGATATTATTCTGAACTTTGTCTATCGTTTTTCAAATACAGACGGCTTAAACTATATGCAGGTTTTATTTGAAATATTGGTAAGGAGGTTCGATGTCACAGACCTTTGATACTCCCCTCTACAGCAGTGATCAGAGCATTGACCGGGTGTTGAATGCCGGTCTGCCAGTCGTGCTGGTATTTCTGGATGGGCCTACTCCCCACGGATTGGAGCAGGCCATGAAGGCCCTGGCGAAAAAAGAGGCTGGCAAGTTGTTGGTCGTGCAGGTGAACGGCAAAGACAGCCCGCAGACGGCGCGCCGCTTTGGCGTTGCTGATTTTCCGGCAGTGGTCACGGTGAAAGACGGCCAGCTCCAGAGCAAAGCGGCCCCGGCGAGCGGCACAGACCTGGAGCGCCACGCCAGCTACCTGTTGGGCCAGGGGCCGCGGCCCGAACCTCAGCCGCAGACGCCCCGGTCCGAAACCGTTTTCTCGCAGCGGCCGGCCAGCCCCACTGGAACAGAGGGCCGGCCGGTGACGGTGACGGATGCTTCGTTTGAGCAGGAAGTGATGCGCTCTCCACTGCCCGTGGTGGTGGACTTTTGGGCCCCGTGGTGCGGCCCCTGCCGCATGGTAGCGCCCACGCTGGATAAGCTGGCCCGCGAATGGAACGGCAAAGTGAAGATCGCCAAGATCAACGTGGACGAAAACCCGCAGGTGGCCGGCAGGTACGGGGTTACGAGCATCCCGACGATGATGGTGGTGATTGGCGGAAAGATTGTTGATCGCTGGGCAGGCGCACTGCCAGAAGGGCCCCTGCGCAGCCGCCTGGCGGGGAAGATTCCGCTCTAACGGTTAGCTGGGCGGGTCGCTAAATAGCCTTCCAGAAAGCCTTCGGCCAGGCGCGGAAGCATCTCAACGGCATAGCCACCTTCCTGCACGAGCAGGGTGGGCAGTCCTAACGCCGCGATCCGGCTGCCCATGGCCGTAAACACGGCTGCATCCACCCGGAAGGCGCTGAAGGGGTCGCCGTGGTAGGCATCATAGCCGAGCGAGACCACGAGCGCGGCGGGCTGGAAAGCGCGCACGGTCGTCAACAGCGTATCTAACGCCAGGAGGTAGTCGGTAGAATCGGTGCCGGGGCGCAGGGGGTAGTTGAGCGTACTGCCGGGGGCCTGGGGGCCGCCGGTTTCGTGGGCGTAGCCGCTGAAATAAGGAAAATCCAGGTTGGGGTCGATGTGGAGCGAAGCATACAACACGCGCGGCTCGTTCCAAAAGATTTGCTGGGTGCCGTTGCCGTGGTGATAGTCTACATCGAGGATCGCGACGCGCCCCAACGACAGCAGACGGTGCGCTCCCAGGGCCGCGTTGTTGAGATAACAGTATGAGCCAAAGAAATCTGGCCCGGCGTGGTGACCGGGGGGACGGCACAGCGCGTAGACGCAGTCGGCTTCGCCGCGCAGTAGAATTTCAGCGCCCAAGAGAGCCAGGCCGGCGGAGGAAAGGGCCGCCTGCCAGGTTCCGCGCCCAATTGGGCTGTAGGGGTCGGTACAAAATTCGCCCATGCGTCCGGCCAGGGTCTTGGGCAGATTCGCCATGGACAGACGGATGGGGTAAAACTCTGGGTAAAGGTAATGGTCGCCGCCCTGGGCCGCAGAGACCATGCGAAGCTGGTCGAGCATCTCGACATCGTGAACCAATAAGAGGTCATCAATCGAAGCCTGGCGGTTCGAGCGTGTGGGCACTCCCACGCCACGCGTTGTCAGATAGCGGTATAACATCTCGATGCGTTCGGGCGACTCGCGGTACGGGACGATTCTGCCCTGGTCGAACTCATTTAAAGGCGCATGTAAAACGTGATCGGGTGAATATAAGAGTGGGATTGGGCTGGACATATTACAAAACGCGGTACTTCTGGACTGCTTCAAATAAAGCCAATAAATTCTCAACCGGGGTGCGGGCCTGAATGTTGTGAATAGGGTTGAAGACGAACCCACCGCCCCTGCCAAAGATCTGCATGCGCTCGCGCACCTGGGCGCGCACTTCTTCGGGAGAGCCGAAGGGCAAGACTCGCTGGGTGTCGATCCCGCCGCCCCAAAAAGAGATCAACCTGCCGAAATTGTTCTTTAAGGCAGACGGTTCCATGCCCGCCGCCGAGGTCTGGACCGGGTTGAGGATGTCGAAACCGGCTTCGATAAAGTCTGGGATGAGCGCCGCGACCGACCCGCACGAGTGGATAAAGCTCTTCCAGGTGGTGTTTTGGTGAATCCACTGGTTCACCTGGCGGTGGAAGGGCATGAAGAGGTTACGGTAGGTCTTCTTGGAAATAAAAGGCCCGTTTTGCGTGCCAAAATCGGTTCCGGTAACGAACACAGCCGTCACCTTATTTCCGACCACCTGGTAGATGCGCTCCAGGTTGGCGAGGCCGATCTCGCATTGTTTCTCGAAGACCTTCCAAACATAGTCACGCCGGCTGACGATGCTGACGTACCATTCCTCAACATCGCGGATGCCGCGCGGGTTCTTCAACCAGGGAGCGGGGACAAGGGCGATATCGCCAAAGGCCGTGCCGCCAAAGCTGGCAAGGATGGCCCGGTCGGTATGGGTATAGAGGTCTTCGGCGGCGCGCTCGAAGTACGCCAGATCCTGGTCGGAGATCGGCCCGAACTCTTCGAGATTTTCCAATGGGTCGAACCGGTTTTCGTCAATGGGCGGCTGGCGAATGATCGCGTCAAAGAAGTAGCCGCCGGCGGGCATGCGCCCAGAGGGAGGGGCCGAGCGGTCGCCTTCCGGGTACATGAGCAGTTCACCGTTGGGTTCGGGTTCGGTGTTAAAAGCCTCAGGAACCAGGACGGGAGTGCCGTCAAAAGTGGTCCAGGGCTTCCAGTTTTCATTGTAAAAGCCGAACATGGTGCGCGGGCCAGGCAGAGCGACCACATCCACCCCCAGGGCATCTTGCAGGTCGGGGGCAATTTCGCCAAGCATCTGATAGGGTTCAATGACTTTGACCGGCGTGCCGGGAGGGTCAAGCTGAAGGGCCTGGCGCAGGAGATAAACGGAGCTGACGTGCATACCGGTAACGGCACTGCCGCCGATATCGAGCGGGACGCAGTCGGGCTGTTGGTGATTGAGAGACATTTGCACGCGCTGGCGAGCGTTCATGGGTGGTTTCCTCTGCTTTGTATTGAGATTATTTTACTCGAAGACCAGCGCAAGCACTTCTTCTAACCGCCGGATTTCATAGGTGGGCCGCAGGCCATTGGGGAGCGGCTGGCCGGTGGGGTTAAACCAGCAGGTCGGCAGGCCAAAACTGACCCCGCCCTGGATATCGCTGGAAAGGCTGTCGCCGATGACCAGCACTCGGTTTTTAGCGGGGCGTGGAAAGCGCGCCGCGATGCGGTCAAAGACCGCTTCAAAGTAAGCTGGGGCGGGCTTGGCAACGCCAATTTCTTCAGAGATGGCAACTTCCGAAAAATAGGCGCCGATGGGAGAAAGAGCCAGGCGGGGCCGCTGTACATCGCTGAGGCCGTTGGTGATAAGGGCCAGCCGGAAGGAGCCGGCCAGCGCCCGCACGACCGCCTCGGCGCCTGTCATCAGTTGGGCCTGCTGAGCCAGGCGGATGAGGTATTGGGCGCTAAAGGCCAGCGGGTCGGCGTGGATGTGGAGCGCCTCAAAGAGCAGTTCAAAGCGCCGCGTGCGAAGCACATCGGCGGTGATCTTGCGGTTTTCAAAGTCTATCCAGACCTGACGGTTGATCTGGCGATAGGTCTCACGACTGCCATCTACAAACGGCAGGCGCAGGTCTTGAAAGGTGCTTTCGAGGGCGCGGTCTTCGGCCAGATCATAGTCGAAGAGCGTGCCATCAGCGTCAAAGAAAAGCCATTCATAGCGATTATTGTCGTTCATTGTTTTAATTTTGACCGCAACGGCGTTTTTTTGCAAGACCGGGGGCAAATTTGGGAACCTTTTGGGGCTGGAATCGTCTTTATGCTTAGAAGAACAAAGCACGTTCTGAAAACAAGAATACAGAACGATTATCCACAGCGATTAACAGGAGTACCGCATGTTCAGGCAGTCTGTCTTAAAATCGTACCGTTTGCTGGCCGCTTTTCTGGCGCTCGCCATGCTGGTCATGGCGCTGCCGCGGGGCGCTGCGGCGGCCGCAGGGATCCGCATTAACATTGTCAGCGTGAAGAAGAACGATTCGGTTGTGGTTGAGGCGGTCAATTTTCCAAAAAACCAGACCTGGAAAGTGCGCATTGGCCCGTACTACACCTTTTCAAAGGATGCGGTGACAGTTGAGACGTTCAAGTCAACCGAGGGCGGCACTTTTCGCTTCACGGTCAAGCTGCCCAGCGTGGTCAAAGATGTGGACCTGATTGCCATCCGGCTCGACAGCGACCAGAAGTATTACGCTTACAACGCTTTCAGCAACAAAGACAGCGGCAGCAGTGACGCCACCACGGACCCCAAACCCACGCCGGTTCCTACAGAGACGACCCTGTCTTGCACGCTGGTTTCGGTGGCGCCTACCCGCGCGAACAGCATGCCCACCCGCAACGATTTTGACGCAGTTTGGGAAGTGAAGAACACCGGCAGTAAGAACTGGGAATCTTCAGGGGTGGATTATAAATACGTGAGCGGCGAAAAGATTCACAAGCGCGGCAGTGCCTACGATCTGCCCACGACCGTCAAACCGGGCGAGAAGCTCACCATCCGCGTGGATATGCTGGCTCCCAGCACCGCCGGCACTTATACGACCAATTGGGCCCTGGTGGAAGGCAGCCGGACTCTGTGCAGTCTGCCTCTGACCATCACCGTCAGGTAACGGCTAAGGTTAATCACAGCCAACGGGCATGGCGATTTTGCGCCATGCCCATTTTTGTCATCTGGGTATACAGTTTGTTTGCAAGCTTTAGAATGGTGGGGCCGCATTGATCTAAGTTTATTAAGATGCGAAATTAGATCCGGGCGGGTACTACGGATTATTCCAGGCGCTCAATGCGCGGACTGCCCCAGCCGGCCCAGTCGAATTGGTAATCGTTGGCCGGGCCGGGGCCGGTTGCCAGGGTGATGACCACCGTTTGGCCGGCATAGGCGCTCAGGTCTGCCATGACCGGCAGCCAGGTTCGATCAGCGGGGTTGGATTTAGGATCCACATACTGCTCGAAGAGGACGGTTTCTTGGCCGCCGGGCGGGCGCAGGCGCAGGGTGAAGGTCACGCCATCGCCGGGCTGGCTCCAGCTATCGGCGGCCAGGGCAATCTGCGCTGTAAACTGCATTTTCGGCTCGGATGGTAAAGCGATGGCATAACTGGCCGCGGCAGTCGGGTGCATCCACAATACCGGCAACGCCATGCCCTGAATGTTAAAGCTCATTGCGTACATCTGGCCGATTTCCCCGGTCTGCCGCTCTGCCATCGGGAAAAGCGAGAGCAGGTCCTGCCAGGTTTTCAGCGACAACCCCGATTGAGCTTCTTGAGCCATGCGGTAGTGAAGCGCGGCTGTTTTGCGGTCGCCCAATTCTAACAGCAGATTAGCAAGCTGCATTTGGGCTTCATCCCAACCGGGGGTCAATTCTACAGCTTTGCGCAGGCTCTCCAGAGCATCTTGATCGCGCTGCTGAGCTTTTTGAAGCTGGCTTAATTTCACCAGAGGCAGAGATTCATAGGTGGCCAGTTCAGCCGCTTTGCGGTAATAGTGTTCGGCCTGGTCGCTGTTGCCAAGAACCTGATAGGTTTCAGCGATAAAGAAAGCGACCGCGCCTTCTTCTGGGCGGATAGCTTCGGCCTGCTGGTAGGTTTCGAGGGCGCGCAGAGGCAGACCTATGAGCCGATAGAGATGACCCACCAGCACTTTTCCGGCCAGCGGCGCGGCAGAGACTTCTTGAGACAGGCGTTGGGGCATGACGCGCGCTTGGGGCGAACCGGCAACGCACCCGGCGATATCGTAGAGGAGGCCGTCATAGGGGCGCGTCCAGCGGCGGATGGCCTCATGCGCCGCCTGGAAGCAGAGATGATCCGCGGATGAGTGCCGTCCTTTTTGCCTTTCGGCCGCGGCCAGATTCAAAAAGTCCCGCGGTTCTCCCCGAATCTCGAGGAGGGCGCGCAGGGTGGCCGCGGCATTATCCCCATCCTGGCGGGCGCGGTAATACTCTAACCAAATCGAATGGAGGTCAGTCCTCTGCAAACGCCAATCGTAAGCATCTCTGCCGATCTGAGCCGTGAGCCGCGTCAGGTATTCTTTGACGCGCGCCCAATCCTGTTCCGCCATGGCCCACTGGGCTAACTGTAGTTGAGACTGTAAATCTTTGGGACTGACGGCTACCGCCTGGGTTAAAAGTTCGAAAGCCTGGGCAGGCTGATTGCGCGCTGCGGCCACTTTCGCCAACTGGCGGTAACTGTAGGCGCTGTTGGGCGTGAGGGATTGGAAACTGCGTAAAGCCTGTTCGGCGGCATCCTCGAAACCAGCGCGGCTGCTGACCTCGTACAGGATTGCAGATTGGATGGATGCCTGGAAGGGTCGTTGTTCTTGTTGAGCAGAGTGCTGTAACAGCTCTAGAACCCGCGCATAAGAAAGGGAGGAAGCGGGCTGTTCGACTCGTTTGAACTGCCTGGGCAGGAGGTTGGCGACGCCCAACTGCATGCCGATGCGCTGACGGAGCGCGTCTGAGGGGCCGCCCAGGTAAGCGGGGTCCAGGGTCAGGTCAACACCACCTGCCGGGTTGATCACGCGTAACCACTCGGCGCCCGGTTGGGTCTGCGGGGATACCTGCGCGGCTTTGGCAAAAGAGCGCGCGGCCTCTTCAGTTAGTCCCTGGTTGGCGGCGAGCAGCGCCGCGCTGGCATAGAGGTTTTTCTGGAAGATTTCGCCGGGGTCTTCCTGCACAGCACGTTCAAAATAGGAGCGCGCCGCATCCAGATCATTTTGCATCCACGCCAGCCAGCCCAGACGGTACAGGTAGGGCGAATATCCAGAGCGGAGGGTCAAGGCACGGCGCAGGCTCTGCTGGGACTGATCCCACTGCCCCAATTGGACGGCAGTTTCACCGGCCATTTCAGGGTATTTCGGGTTGAGGGGGTCGAAGCGCGAAGCCCATTCAAAAGATTGGCGCGCCGCAAGCCACTGCTGATCTTGAAAGGCCAGAAAACCGGCGGCATAGTAACTGGCCGCCAGGGTGGGCAACAGCACCAACGCCAGCGCAAAAACCAGGGCGCTGACCGAAACCCAAACCGGGCGGGTTTGGGGCGCGGGGGCCGGTGGGCGGGCCGCGGTGGGTGGGGCCATTAAGATTCCTACCAGCACCCACACCGGGAAGCTGAAGAAGGGCGGAATGACCCGCAACACGTCCAACACCCCCCAGGCCAGTTCACCGGCAATGCCAGCCAGGCAGGCCGCCAACAGCCACTGCCCGGTGGAGGGAGCGGTTTGCCAGCGTTTTAACCCCACCCGGACCAGTTCGACCAGCACCGCGATAAACGCCAACAGGCCCAGGGTACCGGCGGAAGAGACGATTTCTAACAGCAGGTTATGGGCATGGTCGGTTAGCCTTTTGGGCAGATCATTGGCAAACAGCGGGTCATCGAGGATTTGCTGGTTGACGTACACGACTCCCAGTTGGTCGGGGTTGTAATAGGGGGTGTACAGCATAGCATTGCCTGGGCCGCCGCCGAGGAGGGGGTGATCACGCCAGACGAGCAGGGCGGCCTTCCAATGGATTTGACGACCATTGAAAGAAGCGACATTGACCTCAGGCGCGTAGCGGTAGACCAGCACAGCCAAAGCGGCCCCAGCCGCTAACAGAACGGCGGCAAGGAGCAGGCGCTTGGGCCAGGCGTTCAGCCAGCGGGCGGCGTAGCGCCGCCAAAACGGCCAGCCAGCCAACACGGCGAACAGGGAGACGGCAACCGCGAGCGCGAATTTGCCTTCAAAAGAGAGCGACTGGAAGACGGCGAAAACCATGCCGACCAGCAAGACCCCCAGCCCAATTTTGAGCCACCGGCCCGCGTGCGCGCGCCAGGCCAGCAGGAACTGATAGAGGGCCAGTGGAACGGCTATCAGCACCAGCCGGGCGAACAGATTTCCGCCGCCAAATTCTGTCAGGTGCAGGCGGTAGGAGAGCGCCGCGGCCCAATCTATGGCCGCGGTCAGCGTGATGATCTTTACCAAGGTGAGCAAAACAGGGACCGCTCCGGCCAGGAGGATCACAGCCCAGACGAGCCAGGGTTTGATGCCCGGGTATCTGGCGACGGTAACCGCCGTCACCGCGCTTAAGCCCAACGTGACGGCCAGACGCAGCCAGTAGGGCAAGCTGTCTCCAGGCGCAGGAGACAGGCAAGCCGACAGGAGGAGAAGGAGGAGAAAAGCCAGCGCCGCGCCCCAGAAGAAGCGCGTATCGCCTTTGCGCAGAGCGGCCAGCAGTGTTCCGCCACCGATCAACCAGGCGGCTGCCAGAAAAGCGAAAACCACCCCATACCCCAGGCCAGCTTCACCCACCACGTGCGCGCGCAAATAGAACGTGGAACTGAACAGGCAAGCGCCCAGCAGTGCGGCTCCCAACCGCCCGGCGCTGCCATAGCGCAGGGCCACCCGCACCGTAACCGCGGCCAACAGGCCAGCCAACACAACATACAGGCTGGCGATGCCCGGCGTGGCATGGATTTTTTGAAAAGGAGAGGGCAGATCAACAGCGGCAATGGCCTGGGTGGTTCCCGCGGCGATCAGCGCCAGCAGGGCGAGGTCGTTCAGCACAAACCGCTGGATGGGCGGAAAGCGAAGCCGTTTACCGCCCTGCCAGCCGGCAGCCAGCGCCGCGGCTGCGAAAACCACCAACCAGACCGGAAAGAACCAGGGGAATTGCAACGGTGAAAGGCTACTAATTAGCGCCCCGGCAATCAGTACGACAGCCGGCAGGGCATGAGCGGTTTGAAGCCAGGATCGTTGTGGGCCGGCCAGCGGCAGTTGATCTGAAAGCATCACAGAATCCTTTCGAGGATAATCTGTTGAATTGTAATACAGGATGTGTGGATTTCACCGTCTTCTGGCAATTTGATACTGCCCAAAATTCGTGACGGTCTGGTAATGCGCCGCCAGGTAATCATCGAGCAGGTGAACGCCGCTGCTTTTGGCGCTGTCATTGGGTTCAGTCGAATCCCAAATACCCACCAGAACAATCCACTGTACCTGGTGGGCTTCCAGTTCGCCAACGATTTCGGTTTGAACCGGCAGAGTGTTGGCCTCGCCTGGGTGAAGTTCCTGGTAGCGCGTGGCCGCGGGGCGGGCGGCCAGGTAGTAAAAGCCGACATCACTCACAAAAATGCGGTCATGGCGGGTGTTGCCGACGAAAATCCGCTCGTTGGGCCGGGTAACGCTTTGAATAAAGCGCACCGCCTGTTCCTGGTTTGCATCGAGCGCGGCGCAACTGGCCCTTTCTAACCCGGAATAGCAACCCCAGGGCGCAAAATGACGGAAGGTAAGGCGCAGTTCTTTGACCGCCGGGTTGAAGTAGACGAGCGTGGAGACGCCCATGAGCAGATACAGGGCGTATTTCATCCATCTGTTTTTCATCTGAGGCAGTGCGCGGTAAGAAAAGATCATACAGACCATGAAGGCCGGGATGGAAGACGGCAGAACGTGGATATAGTCGTAGCGGCTGAGGCCCTGATTGAACAGGAAAGCGCCGCACAGAATCAGGTTAAGCACGCCGTAGAAGCCGGGGTCCACCCGACCGCGCTTTCTCCACAAGATGATGAGATAGGTGATGCCCGCCAGGACAAAGATGAAGATGGGCAGGTAAAAGCGCCGCCAGTCGTCGCTGGGAGGAAAATCAGCGGGCAGGAGAGACGGGTAGGCCAGATGGCGGACCTCGCGCAATTTAACAGCGGGGAAGTAAAACGCCTGGTGAAACAGGTTATCCCAACCGCTGTAGAGTGCCAGCAGTCCGTAGCCACCCAGGGAAATGAGCAACATAGGGGCCAGCAGCCAGATCAGGGTTGGGAGGGGGGCGAAGAGTTGTTTCAGCCAGGATGGCCCAGGCGCGGCAGACAGGCGCAAAAACAGGTACGCGGTGATGAGAATACTGATCGCGGCATAGAGAAAGACATCCCAGCGGATCAGAGAAGTGACTCCAAGCAAAGCCCCGGCGGCGAGCAGCCAGCGGTTCTGACAGGTATACACATAGTTCAGCCAGCACCACACAGCCCAGAGGCTCAATGCCACAGCCGGGAAAACCGGATAAGTATAAAAGCCAATGGTCGCCAGCATCAGGGCGACGATGCCGGCAGTCCACAAGGCATAGCCGCGCGAGGCGATTTTACGGACGATTAAAAAGACGGCAATGACCAAAGCAAAGCGCACCAGGGTATCGTACAACCGGGCAGGGAGGAGGTTTTCGCCGGTGATTTTAAACAGCGCGCTGAGGATGTAAAACTGGCCTGGGGGGTAAATCCCCCAAAAGTTACGGTATGGAATGTCGCCGTGGCTAACGCGGACGGCGTTGTTGAGAACCAGACCCTCATCGTAGAAATTAAAGGGGGTTTTGATCTTCACCAGCAGGAGCAGGAGAAGGACTGCCAGCAGTAGTACAGCGATACCTTTTTGGCGCAGTGTTTGAGGGTTGACCATTTCGTCCTTTTCTTAAATCACGAGGATGATGCCGGAGCACCCTGGGAAAGGGTCTGTTTGCGGGTGGATTCGCGCACAACAATATGGGTTTGAAAGGTGACGCTCTGAAAGGGATAGAGGGTTTTCCAGTTTTCGCCGCGCTCGGCGCGAGTCTCGATCTGTTTGAGGAGGAGTTTGGCCGCCAGCGCGCCCAGTTCCTGCTTGGGCTGCCAAAGGGTAGTCAGTGCTGGTTGGGTTTGAGAGGCCAGCGGGATGTCATCACAACTTGCCAGGCTGAGGTCCTCTGGCACGCGAATGCCCACCTCGCGCAGACGGAACAGCGCGCCCAGGGTCATGGAATCGGAGATAGACAGCACCGCGCTGATTTGGCGGGGGATGAGCGGCAAAAGCTGGTTGATGGCCTGCACGCCGCCGCGCTCATCTACTTCGCCGGCGGCGACCAGGGTTTTCTCGAAGGGAATATGGTATTCGGCCAGCGCGCGGCAGTAGCCCTTAAGCCGTTCGCGGCAAGCCAGGATGTAATCTGGCCCAATGAGCAGACCGATTCGCCGGTGGCCCAACTCTAACAGGTGGCGGGTCATGGTATAAGCTCCCTGGGCGGCATCCACGTTGATCTGATCAATGCCCGCTGTGGAGTTGGTGCCCAGGAGGACGGTGGGGAGGCTCTGATAAGCCAGAGCGCGGACGTGGGGAGCTTCAGTGTCGATGGGGATTAAGATCATGCCTTGTACGCCGCCCAGACGCAGTAAAAAGCTCACCTGGTCCTGCTCGCGTTCCAGGTCGAAGTCACTGTTACAGAGGATCATGGCATAGCCGGCCTGGTAAACCTGATCCTCAATGGCCGTAACAATCTCACTGTATAAGGCGTTGGTGATTTTTGGCTCGACGACGCCCACCAACAGGGTGTGGCGAGTCTGATAGTTGAGCTTGCGGGCGGCCTCCAGCACGGCTTCGCGCGTTTTTTCACTGATGAGGCGGCTGTTATGCAGAACCCGCGAAACAGTCGACTCTGACACCCCGGCAAGTTCGGCGATTTCCTTCAATGTAACGGGCATACTTCACCTTCGGCACGCGTTTTTGAATGAAAGCAAGGCGGTTTCCTAAAACGCGGAGAGAGCAGATCAGAAAGACCCACACCTTGCAATTTCTTGCATTCACTGGCCGGTAAAGTATACAGATAAAGAAGGATACCGATATATTATGGGCGATCGCGAATGAAACGGAGGAAAATCTTGCATTTGAAGGCATTTTGGGCATGCCTTTTGCTTATTATAAGGATTCTGGGGCGATATGCAAACAGGAATTTGCTGTAAAACCGGTCATTAAGTGGGCACATATTCAGTTTGCATGAATAAATTTCGATAGTGGATACCAATTGACAAGCAGATCAGTTTTGCTATAATGAGAATGCAATTCTTTGCAACCGCCTGTTCGATCACATCTTGCTTGATCTATTTCACTAATAGGTCTACAATAGTCCTTAATATCTTTCAAGCGGTTGTTTTTCCCTTTTTATTCGTAACGCAGTAGAAACAATTTAATAACCAGCAGGCATCGAAGGGAATGTTTCCTTGTTTGGACTGCCGCCGGAATGCATTTACAGGTAATGCATGCGTTTCCTTCACAGGGATCACTGTTCGGAAGACAACGAATAGGATCAGCTTATCTTATTGATGCTCTGTCTATTGGTAGCTGGATTTCCGTTCTGCAAACGCCTCAATCTGTTCACTGTTTAAAGCAAGTGATCACAAGAAAGGAGGTGGTTTCGGGAAACGAAGCAATTCGAGCGCACGTCTAAACCCTCTCTGTGCGCCACCGTCAAGCCGGTGCGCGCGCAGAACCAAACACGTGTCTACCGAGGTTAGAAGGAGAACAGAATCAATGAGAATGCGATCCCTGCTTTACATTCTGGTCATTGCCGTCTTCGTCCTGAGCGCCTGTACGCCCGCTACGCAGGTGGTGCAAGAAAAGGCGACAGAAGCACCCAAGCAAGAAATGCCTAAGGAAGAGGTCAAAGCCACTGAGCCGCCCCCCTCTAAGTACAGCGAGGCGCCCATGCTGGCCGAACTGGTCAAAGCCGGTAAACTGCCTCCCATTGAAGAGCGCCTGCCCGAAGAGCCGTTTGTGGTCGGCCCTGGCGTTTACCTGACCACCGAAAACCTGCCCGATTGGACCCCCGGCAAATACGGTGGTACCCTGCGCTCGTCGCACAGCGTCGCCAACTGGAACCCCGACATCTTCGTGATGATGAACGAGCCCTTCCTGATGGCGCCCAAGATTGGCGACCAGAATATCGTCTGCTCGATCTGCCAGAGCTATAAAGTGTCTGAAGACAACAAAGTCTTCGAGTTCACCCTGCGCAAGGGTCTGAAGTGGTCGGACGGCGTGCCGGTGACGACGGAAGACGTGCGCTTCGCCTGGGAAGACATCCGCAACAACGAAAAACTCTCGCCCAGCGGCCCGCCGAACCAGTGGCGCACCGGTTTCTCGGCCTCGGGCAAGCCGGCCAAGGTAGAAATCATTGATGACTTCACCTTCCGGGTAACTTTCGACGGCCCCTACGGTTCCTTCCTGCGCGCCCTGACGATCGAAGGCTGGGTTGGCTATACCCAGGTGCTTGAACCGGCGCACTACCTGAAGAAATATCACATTAACTACACCTCGCTGGACGACCTCAAGCCCGAACTGGAAGCGTTGAACCTGAAAGATGAGTGGTGGCAGGTGTTCTCGGCCAAACGCTGTCAGAACTGGGACATGACCAACCCGCGCTGCGTGGATTACCCGGCCCTTAACCCGTGGATCGGCAAACCCACCGACAACCCGAGCGCCATGCGCTTTGAGCGCAACCCTTATTACTTCAAAGTTGATACCCAGGGCCAGCAGTTACCATACATTGACTACCTCACCTCGCAGCAGGTCAATGATATGGAAATGGTTACGCTCAAGATCATCAACGGCGAAGTTGACTTCCAGCGCGAGTCCACCGGCCTGGTGAAGATCCCGCTCTACAAAGAGAACGAAGAAAAAGCCGGCTTCCGCGTCCAACTGCTGGATATGCACGTAGACTCGTCTGGCCTGCGCCTGAACCAAACCTTCGATGACCCGAACTGGCGCGAAGTGTCGCAGGATATCCGCTTCCGGCAGGCAGTCAGCCTGGCAATCAACCGCCAGGAACTGATTGACACGATCTATTACGGCTATGCTTCACTGCCACTGGTGACGGTAGGCGAAGAGTTCTCGAAGTTTGACGTCGCCAGGGCCAACGCACTGCTGGATGAGATGGGCCTGACCGAAAAGGACGCCGACGGCTACCGCAAGTATAAAGACGGCTCCGTCATCGAAATTCTGCTGGAGCACGGCGCTCACGCGCCCGATATTGCTCCGGTGGCCGACCTGACCGCGCAGTACCTGAAGGCTATTGGCCTCAAGGTGACCGTCAAGCAGATTGATCCCTCGCTGTGGGGTGAGAAATGGGCCGCCAATGAGATCCAGTCCACGGTGATGTGGAGCCATGACATCGGCTGGGGCAATGATATCTCCAGCGGCAGTGTGGACCGCGCCGGCCGCCTGTGGAGCGTCTATGTGAGCACCAATGGCGCAGAAGGGGAGAAACCCCCGGATTGGGCCATGGAAGCCTACGACCGCGACGCCAAGAAGTGGGCGGCAGTGGCCGGCTCGGATGAGTACAACAAGTATGTGGAAGAGGCCGCGGAGTGGTCGCGCAAGTACCTGCCGTACATCAACTACGTTGAATACGTCCAGTATCCGTTGATCGTCAACAAGAACCTCAAGAACGTGCCGGTTGATGGCTACGCCATCGCTGCGAACTTCAGCGTGGTGCAAATGTACTTCGATAACCAGTAATTTTCATCCTGCTGTCTGGACTACCGCAGTCTGCTGCGCTGACCGGACAGTTCCTGTGCAGTAGTCAGGCGCCGCATCTGCGGCTGCGGCGCCTGATTTTTTTACAGATTGGGTTCATTCCAAATATAAGCGCGGCAGCTTTCTCGGCCCGTGCAACGCCGTTGAAGAACCTGGTTTTTAGCATTTCAGCGGGCGTTTTAAGGAGGAAGACAGAATGTTGGTATACATCATACGCCGAGTTTTAATGCTGATCCCCATCCTGATCGTCATGTCGATGGTGGCTTTTTTCTTAATCCAGCTCCCCCCCGGCGATTACGTCACTACGCGCATCAACCAAATGCGCATGTCGGGGGTGACCGTCACCGACGATATGGCCGAGCAGTTGAAAATCGAATTTGGGTTGGATCAGCCCGCCATCGTGCGCTATTGGCGCTGGGTGAGTGGGATTATCACCCGGGGCTATTGGGGACGATCTTTGCAGTGGAACAAGCCCGTGCATGAAATCCTGGCAGAGCGCGTGCCCATGACGCTGGTGATTTCAGTCTCGGCCTTGCTTTTCTCTTGGGGGATCGCCATCCCGATTGGCATCTATTCGGCCACTCACCAGTATTCCTGGGCCGATTATCTATTCACCTTTCTCGGTTTCATTGGGGTAGCCACACCGGGCTTCTTGCTGGCGTTGATCATTGCCTGGGTGGTGTTCTCGCAGTTTGGTTTCTCGGTGTTGGGGCTCAATTCCCCCGAATACCTGGATGCGCCCTGGAGCACCGCTAAATTCCTGGACCTGCTGAAACATCTGTGGGTTCCCATGATATTGATTGGCCTGACCAACACCGGCGCTACCATCCGCACCGTGCGGGCCAACCTTCTGGATGAAATCCATAAGCAGTATGTGATCACCGCCCGCGCCAAAGGCATGGATGAATGGAAGCTGTTATGGAAATACCCGGTGCGCATGGCCGTCAACCCACTGCTTAGTTCCTTAAGCTGGGTGCTGCCGGGGCTGTTCTCTGGGGCGGTGTTGATTGACATTGTGCTGAGCCTGCAAACGGTGGGGCCTATCTTGCTGCGGGCCACCCTGGCGCAGGATATGTACCTGGCAGGCAGCATCGTACTGGTGCTGAGCAGTCTGACGGTGATCGGAGCGCTCTTAGGAGATATTACCCTGGTGCTGGTGGATCCGCGCATCCGCTTTGGGAGGTTAGCGAAATGACCGAATCGACGAAAACTCCCGCGACGACGCCTGTAGCAAAGCCTGAAGCGGTAAATTTAGAAGATGCCGTCCTGGTAGGGGGCAAAGTCAGTGCTGAAGAGCGTTTTTATTACGCCAGCCAGTGGGAACTGATTCGCTGGCGCTTCAGCCGGCATAAGCTGGCCGTATTTTCTCTGGTCGTCCTGGTGATTATCTATATCCTGGCGACCTTCGCTGAGTTCTTCTCGCCCTACACGGTGGACACGCGCTTCGATGGCTTCCAACAGGCCTCGCCTTCTAAGGTACACTGGATCAAACCGGGGGGTGGGTTTGGGCCATACGTGTTTGCCGTTAAACGGGAACTAGACCCCAAGACATTCCGCTTCCATTTCAAAGAAGATACCAGCCAGATTTATCCGATTAAGTTCTTCGTGCGGGGCGAGCGGTATAAATTCTGGGGGCTGTTCTATACCGATTGGCATCTGTTTGGGATTGACGGCAAGCAGCCGCTTCTGCTCTTTGGGGCCGATAAGATCGGGCGCGACGTGCTTTCACGCACCCTGCATGGGGCGCGCATCTCCCTCTCCATTGGCCTGGTTGGCGTGATGATCAGCTTTATCCTGGGGGTCATTCTGGGCGGCATCTCCGGTTATTTTGGCGGGGTGGTGGATGATGTGATCCAGCGCATCATTGACTTCCTGCTGGCGATTCCTGGCCTGCCCTTGTGGATGACTCTGGCGGCGGCACTGCCGCGCGATATGCCCACGCTGCAACTCTACTTCACCATTACCATCTTGCTTTCTATCCTCGGCTGGACGGGCCTGGCCCGCGTGGTGCGCGGCAAGCTGCTGCAACTGCGCGAGGAAGATTACGTTTTGGCCGCCAAAGGCGCGGGGGCCAGCGACTGGCGGATCATCACCCGCCACCTGCTACCCGGCTTTACCAGCCACCTGATTGTGTCCCTCACCTTCAACGTGCCGGGGATGATCTTGAGCGAGACTTCCCTCAGCTTCCTGGGCCTGGGGATTCAACCACCCGCGGTGAGCTGGGGGACGCTACTGCAAGATGCGCAAAACCTGGTGGCAGTGGCCCAGCAAACCTGGCTGATGATCCCTGGGTTATGGGTAATCGGCACGGTGCTGCTGTTCAACTTCGTCGGCGACGGCCTGCGCGATGCAGCCGACCCGTACTCGCGCTGAGAAAGGCTGGGGAGATCGTATGGCAGTCAATACCAACGGAACCAAAAACCCTCTTCTGATCGAGGTTCAGGACCTAAAAACTTACTTCTTCCTGCACGAAGGTCTGGTGAAGGCGGTGGATGGGGTGAGTTTTGAGATCCGCGAAGGCCGCTCGCTCGGCGTGATCGGCGAATCGGGCTGCGGCAAGTCGGTGACGGCTCAATCGCTGATGCGCATTGTGCCCTCACCCCCTGGCCGCGAAGTGGGCGGCAAGATCTTGCTGCACCTGCGCAGCAAAGATAGTAATGTAGAAGAGGTGGTCAATGTGCTGGAACTGCCGCCCAACAGCGCGAAAATGCGCTCGATCCGCGGCAAGAAAATTGGCATGATCTTCCAGGAACCGATGACCTCTTTCAGCCCGCTGCACACCATCGGCAGCCAGATTATGGAGGCCGTGCTGATCCATGAGAAGAACATTGATAAGAAAACGGCTCGTCTGATGACGATTGAAATGCTGGCGCGGGTGGGCATTCCGAACCCTCAACGCCTGGTGGACGCTTATCCGCACCAGTTCAGCGGCGGGATGCGCCAGCGGGCCATGATCGCTATGGCCCTGGTATGCGGTCCCAGCCTGCTGATTGGGGATGAGCCCACCACCGCTCTGGACGTGACCATCGAAGCCCAAATACTCGAACTGATCAAAGACCTGCAAGAAGAGTTCGGCATGGCCCTGATGTACATCAGTCATGACCTGGCGGTTGTAGGTCAGATGGTGGATGAAATCATGGTCATGTACATGGGCATGACGATGGAATATGCCAAAACCGATGATATCTTCGATGATCCCCTGCATCCCTATACGGTTGCCCTGTGGCGCTCTATTCCAAAGGTCGAGGGGAAGCTAGAACGCTTGCGGCCCATCAGCGGTACGCTGCCCAGCCCCTATGCGGTGATTCCGGGCTGCCCGTTCTTCAGCCGCTGTGAATCACGCATGAAGGGTGTCTGCGACGCTGCCCTGCCGCCGCTGATCGAAGCGAAACCTGGGCATAAGGTGCGCTGTTTCTTATATGGTACATCCTCCGCCGTTTCTCAAGGGAACGACGCGGCAGGCAACAACTGAGGAAGGTGTGGGCATGGCAAACACAGAAGAGCCCTTGTTAGAAGTCAGAGACCTGAAAAAATGGTTTCCAATCTCGAAAGGCTTTTTCCAGCGCGGCGTAGGTTATATTAAAGCCGTGGATGGGGTCAACATCACCGTCCAGCCGGGGGAGACCCTGGGCGTGGTCGGCGAGAGCGGTTCTGGCAAGACCACGCTGGGGCGGTGCATCACCCGGTTGTATGAGGCGACCAGCGGCGAAATCCTGCTCCGCGTTGGCGACCGGGTTCTCGACGTTACCAAAATCAAGGGGGATGATCTCAAGCTCTTCCGGCGCAGTGCGCAGACCATCTTCCAGGACCCGTATTCCTCGCTGAACCCGCGCATGAATATTCTGGAGACGGTAGGCGAGCCGCTGTTGGTGAATAATATTGCGCACGGACGCGAATTGGAAGACCGCGTGACGGAAATGATCCTTCAGGTGGGGCTGCGCGTGGAACACCTGCGCCGTTTTCCGCACAGCTTCAGCGGCGGACAGCGCCAGCGCATCGGCATTGCGCGCGCCCTGGTGGTCCAACCCAAGCTGGTCGTCGCCGATGAGCCTGTCTCCGCGCTGGATGTATCCATTCAGGCTCAAGTCCTGAACCTGTTACAAGAACTGCAAGATAAGTTCCAGCTCACTTATATTTTCATCTCCCACGCCATGAGCGTCATCCGCTACGTCAGCAACCGCATTGCCGTGATGTACGCCGGCCGTCTGGTGGAATTGGGAGATAAAACCGAAGTTCTCACTCATCCCAGGCACCCGTATACCGAGATGCTCTTAAACGCTGTTCCGCGCTTCTCGGAACGGCGGGTTATCAAGCGAGGGGTGACGCGGGGTGAGCCGCCCGACCTGGGCAACCTGCCGCCTGGATGCGTCTTCGTGGCGCGCTGTCGCTACGCTAAAGAAGTCTGCAAAACCACGCCGCCCGAACTGCGCGACCTGGGGTCGGGAACCATTGCGAGCTGTCACCTGGCGGACGAACTGGAGTTAACCGGCATCCGCGGCGCAGCCGTCTAGAAAGAAAGCGTGTCACCAAAACGAACATGAGCCTAAAACGTCAAATCATCACGTATGCGCTGGCTTACGTTATGTTGACATTCAGCGTCTTGTTTGGGGCGCTTGTCTTGAGCATCTCGCGGGACACCGTTTTGTTTGCCATGGTGTATGCCGTCAAAGATGAAACTCAGCGCGAGCAGTTCTACCAGAATTTGCGGATTGGGGCTGTGTCGCAGTGGTCTTACGTGGTCATCGGCCTGATTGTGATCATCCTGCTGGTGGCCCTGGAGCATGTCTACCGCACCGGCGTGCCGGACGGGAGCGTCTGGAAGAAGTTTTTCCTGGTGACAGGCACAGAGTGCGGGGTGCTGAGCATTTCGCACGCGGTCTCATTTATTCTGCGGTCGGATATTGCCGCGCAGAGCTGGTTGAGCATTGCGCTTCCCATCGTGGAGGCCATGCTGACGGGACTGTTCTTCTGGCTGGCATTCAACCTGCATCGGATTACCAGCCGTACCGGACAGCGAATAACCACCTAGAGAACCGGAACGCTATTGAGAAGGAGAGCAACTCCATGATCATTACACGCATGAAAACCAACCGCGTGACGAATCCGCTTGGGTTTAACCTGGGTACGCCGCGCCTGTCTTGGGTGGTAGAAGACACCAACGCGCGCGCCCAAGCGGCGGCTCAGGTGGTGGTGGCGGCAGACAGCGCCTTTGCCAACATCTTGTACGACAGCGGCCGGCGGGCAGATATTGACAGCCTGGCGTTTGAGGTTCCCATCACGTTACAGCCCTCAACGCGCTATTTCTGGCGGGTCACCGTATGGGCAGACAACGGCGAGGTGGCCGAGAGCGATACGGCCTGGTTTGAAACCGCGCGCATGGGCCAACCCTGGAAGGCGCAGTGGATTACGCCAGATTGGGAAGATAAGGCGCGCCACCCGCTCTTGCGCAAGCGCTTTACGCTGCCTGCCAAACCGGTTTGGGCGCGGGTAGCCGTCTGCGGGTTGGGGCTGTACGAGCTGGAAATCAACGGCCAGCGGGTGGGCAGCGAGTATTTTACGCCCGGCTGTAACGCTTACGACCGCTGGATTCAATATCAGACATTTGACGTCACCTCTCTGCTGCAAGCTGGCGAGAATGCCCTGGGCGCAATGCTGGGCAACGGCTGGTACAAAGGCCGCTTTGGCTTTGAAGGCCATAAAGATTCACTCTACGGCGACCGATTTGCGCTGTTGTGCGAGCTGACCGTCACCTGCGCCGATGGGAGTACGGTGGTGGTCGTCACAGACCCAACCTGGAAGGCTACCGGCGCGCCGGTGCTGGCGAGCAGTATCTACGACGGCGAAACCTACGACGCTACGTGCGAGACCCCCGGCTGGTCCACTGCCGGGCTGGACGACTCGGGCTGGCAGGCTACGCGTACCATTGACCTGGGCTACGAGCGGTTAGAGCCGCGCCGCAGTCTGCCGGTGGTCATTAAGGAGCAGATCAAGCCGGTGGGGGTTATTCACACCCCGGCGGGCGAAACTGTGCTGGATATGGGCCAGAACATGGTTGGCTGGGTGCGCTTTAAGCTGGACGCTCCGGCCGGCACGGAAATCTTCTTGCAGCACGGCGAAGTACTGCAAGACGGCAACTTCTTCAACCTGAATCTGCGCTCGGCCAAGGCCGAATACCGCTATATTTCCAACGGTAAGCCTGCGGTGGTAGAGCCGCACTTCACTTTCTACGGTTTTCGCTACGTGAAAGTCACCGGCTGGCCGGGCGAACTGAACCCCGATGACTTTACCGGCTGCGTGGTGTATTCCGATATGGAATTGACCGGCCAGATCGAGACCTCGAACCCGCTGGTGAACCGGCTGTTCCTGAACGCCCTGTGGAGCCAGAAGGATAATTTCCTGGACGTGCCGACGGACTGCCCGCAGCGGGATGAGCGCATGGGCTGGACCGGCGACGCGCAGGTGTTCTCGGGTACGGCCAGCTTTAACATGGATACCGCCGCCTTCTTCAGCAAGTACCTGTATGATATGGCGCGCGAACAAGAGACGCGCGGCGGGATGGTCCCGATGGTTGTTCCGGCGGTGAACCTGCGCGGAGGCGGCTCCAGCGCCTGGGGCGACGCGGCCACGATCATCCCCTGGGTGGTCTACCTGCACTTTGGCGACAAGGCCATCCTGGCTCAACAGTTAGAGAGCATGAAAGCCTGGGTTGATTTTATCCGCCGGGCTGATGAAGAAGCCGGCGGGCGGCGGCTGTGGCAGAGTGGTTTTCACTTTGGCGACTGGCTGGCGCTGGACGGCGATGACCCGAAAAGCCCGATGGGCGGGACGGAGGAGTTCTTCATTGCCTCGGCCTATTACTGCTACTCAGCCGGGCTGGTGGCAAAAGCCGCCGCCGTGCTGGGTAAAGAGGAGATTGCCCGCGAATACGGCCAATTGGCCGAGGAAGTGCGCGCGGCGATCCGCGCTGAGTATTTTACCCCGACCGGACGGCTGGCGATTAACACCCAAACGGCTATGGTGCTGGCCCTGTTTATGGATCTGGTTCCGCCGGAGCACCGCGCCCGGCTGCAAGAAATGCTGCGCGCGCGCATCCGCAGAGACCGCTACCACCTGAAGACCGGGTTCGTGGGAACGCCTTACCTGTGCCGGACGCTTTCAGAGAACGGCAGTAATGATCTGGCTTATAAGCTGCTGCTCAACGATGATTACCCAAGCTGGCTGTACGAAGTCAAAATGGGCGCGACGACCATTTGGGAACGGTGGAACTCGCTGCTGCCGGATGGGAAGATCAGCGACCTGACGATGAATTCGTTCAACCACTATGCCTATGGCTCAATCGTGGAATGGATTTACCGCAACGCCGCCGGGATTCGTCCGTCTGAGGAAAAGCCGGGCTTCCGCCATGCCATCCTGCGCCCACAGCCCAACGGCCGACTGAAGTGGGTGAAGGCCAGCGTGAATACCGCCGCCGGGCGCTATGAAAGCGAATGGGCGATTAACTCGGAAGATGGCGGCTTAACCTACCATTTCCTCGTCCCCTTCAATGCCACAGCTTCGCTGTGCCTGCCGGATGCCGCGCCGGATGCGGTCACGCTCAATGGTTCAGCCCTGGCGCAGAGTGGATTGAGCTATCGGGCTGACGGCACAGATACGTGGGTGGAGCTTCCGGCCGGGCGCTGGGATTTTCACTACCGGCCAGGGCGCGAGTACCGCTTCTTCCTCAGCACCCATTTGCCTATCTCGGATCTGGTGGTTCACCCGCAGGCGCGTGAGATCTTGATCCAGGCCTTCCCACGGGCCGCCGAGATGGACCCGGCGGATATGGGCCGCCTGGGCGCGATGACACTGCGCGAACTGGGGCGCTCGTGGATGACGCGCATTCCGGATGAGGTGTTGGATCAACTGGATGTGCAGTTAGGGCAGATACAGTTATAACTGCGAATCAACTGTGCGCGGGTTGATCGGACGGTAAAGCCGCCCGGTCTGCCCGCGCAGGCGTTTAATTTATATAACAGGGGATTGCAAAAGGATCTCCATCTCGCGCAGTGCTTTTGATCTTTCTGTACCCAGCGAAATCACCCATTCGTCCAGCAAGTGTTCTTGCGCAGAGAACAATACGGAAGAGTCCTCCGAAGACAATGAATGACTGCGCGAGCGATCTGTCAGGTCGCGGATCACCCGGCACAATCCTTCCAATGTTCTTTTTTCCATGCGGCTGCGTAAAGCAATTTTTCGTTGAGGATACCGGTCAGGCAGCGGCTCTCCGGGCTTGCTTAAAATTTCGAGAAGACGTTTAAATTGATTGCTTTCCAGCGGTAAACGGAGTGCACCTTTCGCCGCTTCATCTACAGGCACCCAGACCTTAAGCGTTTCGACGTCAATCACATAGTACCACTGGGCTGTTCCGGCCAGATGAATTTCCTGAATATCAACCACACACCCAACCCCATAGGTCCAGTGAATTACAGTATCACCAATTTTGTAATCCATTCTTTACCTCTACCCAATCTCCCCTGACAGCATCCTATCGGTCGTCAAACGGCCTTCCGAATACTGGCGCCTGCGAAAAACAGGCACAAAAAACATCAAAGCCATCCCTTTTCAGGTCAATTAGGCTTTGATGTTCTTTTTCTTTATGCCTGAATCAGCGGCGATGCTAAGCGGAATGGGTCAGGCCGGGTTATCAGACATTTTTACAGTTTATTGTGAACTAGGTTTAATACCGACGGTTGCCGCCACCGCTTCGGCCACCGCTCCGTCCACTGTTACTGCGATACCCACCACCGCGGTTGCTGTCATAACCGCCTGAGCGTTCTTCACGAGGACGGGCTACATTCACAGTCAATTCTCTGTTACCCAGGCTTCTTCCATTGAATTGTTCAATTGCTTTTTTCGCCTCATCCTGGCTGCCCATGGTAACAAAAGCAAATCCCTTGGAAGCACCTGAATCGCGGTCCTTAATGAGGGCCACTTCGCTGACCGTTCCAGCCTGGGTAAAAAGGGTGCGAATATCATCTTCCGTTGTGTCGTAGGACAGGTTTCCTACATAAAGCTTGACTTCCATTATTTCTTGTCTCCTTCGCGGCATAACCATCCGGCGATGCCATCACTAGTTCACTCCATCTTTACGATGATGGATCATTCCCTCACTTGAGGGCCGCACCTTGCAGAAAAATAAAAGCCCGCCACTCAAGTAAGATGGCGGGCAATCATCTTTCTAAAGGTACTCTAAAAGTATATCATAATCCATTCATTTATACAAGAATTTTAAAGGATTTGAGTGTGATTCAGTTTTTTGAGGGGAGGACGGCCGGGCCAGAGCGCCAGGGGTGGCGTCGCTGCGGCGGGGGAGCGTAGTCAGGCAAGGGGTTCGCAGATGGGGAAACCGGAGAAGGTTGG
>Ga0073932_1001974_pt1 | contig 34919 bp, 27 predicted proteins | sample DewCreD2012metaG_FD_76967 | JGI IMG/M metagenome (GOLD analysis project Ga0073932, IMG submission 76967) | Hot spring sediment bacterial and archeal communities from British Columbia, Canada, to study Microbial Dark Matter (Phase II) - Dewar... ...
CCAGCAGGCGGAGGCCGGCGACATTGTGGCCCTCTTTGGGGTCGACTGTTTCTCGGGTGATACGTTCACGGACGGAAGGGTCAACTATGCCTTGACTTCCATGCGGGTTCCTGAGCCTGTCGTCTCCCTGGCCGTTACGCCGAAAGACAACAAGGCGAGCACCCAGATGTCCAAGGCCATACACCGTTTCGTCAGGGAAGACCCCACCTTCCGCTCCCGCGTGGATCCGGAATCCGGCGAAACGATCATCTCCGGCATGGGAGAACTCCACCTCGAAATCTACGTGGAGAGGATGCGGAGAGAGTTCAACGCCGAAGTGGAGACGGGCATGCCCCAGGTGGCTTACCGCGAAGCCATTTCCCGCAAAGCGGAGTTCAACTACACCCACAAGAAGCAAACGGGAGGGTCCGGGCAGTACGGCCGAGTGGCGGGGTTTATGGAGCCTACCGAAGGGCAGGAATTTGAGTTTGTCAATGCGGTGAAGGGGGGAGCGATTCCCACGGAGTTCATTCCCGCCGTGGAAAAAGGCTTTCAGGGGTGCCTGGAAAAGGGCCTTCTTCTGGGCTTTCCCGTTCTCGGCATGAGGGTCACGGTCAATGACGGAAATTCCCATTCCGTGGACTCTTCCGAGCTTGCCTTCCGGCAGGCGGCCGTGGGCGCGTTCAAACAGGCCTACATGAACGCCAAACCTCTCCTCCTGGAACCGGTGATGAAAGTGGCGGTAGAGTGCCCCTCCGACTTCCAGGGAAACGTGATGGCCTCCATCAGCCAGCGCCGGGGCATGATCACGAGCTCTGCGGAAGACGGAGTCTTCACGACGGTTGAAGCGGAAGTTCCCCTTGCCGAGATGTTCGGCTATGCGACCACCCTTCGATCCCTCACCCAGGGCAAAGCAGAATTCACCATGGAGTTTTCAAAATATCAAAAGGTGCCGGACTCCATCGCCGAGGAGCTCAAGAAAACATTCGCCGACAGACGGAAGGGAGGAAAGAAATGACCACCAAGAGCAGTCCTCTGAAAATCCTTGAGAAGTCGTCCGGGAAAGGCCTGGGCCGCGGAAATCTGGGAGTTGTGGTGGCCCGGGCCGGAGTCGGGAAAACAGCCTGCCTGGTCCACATTGCCATGGACAAGCTGCTCAGGAATGAAAAACTGGTGCACGCCTCCCTGCAGGACAGCCCGGAAAAAGTGACCTCTTACTACAATGTCATCTTCTCCGAGCTGGTGCAGGCTCTGAACCTGACAAACGCAGCCGACCTCAAAGCTCAAATCGATAAGCACCGCATGATCCTGGCCTACCTGAACCAGAGTTTTGACTTGCGCCGGCTGAGGGAGAACTTGAAGAATCTGTCGGAGAAAGTGGGATTTGTGCCGGACACGATCATCGTGGACGGGCTGGACTTTTCAAAGGCTGGGGTTGAAATATTCGAAGGATTCAAGAAACTGGCCCAAGAGTTCAACGTGGAAGTGTGGTTCTCGGCCCTTTCCAAGGGAATTCAGGGTGATGGCAAATCCCAAGCCATTCCTGCACCAGCCGACAAGTTCAGTTCTCTCTTCAGCATCATCATCGAGCTTCAGCCCACTCCGTCGGCTGTGGAACTCAGTCTTTTGAAAGGTCACGAGGGCAGTGCCCTCTTGGGTGAAAAAGTTCTTCTGGACCCCAAAACCTTTCTGGCAAGAGGTTAAAGTTCTCTCGGAACCCGTCGCTGATTCCCATCCGGTCTGGAATTCCTCTTGGTCCCTCCCGGCCGATGCCGGCGGGATCTTTACGAGGGTTGCTGATTTTCATTCTCTCTGATCGCGCAGACTGCTTCCTCGCTTCTCCATGTGCAGAAACGGCACAAGAGGGATCAAGGCCATGCCCGGGATGGAAGCCACAAAACTGAGCCCGAAGAAATAGCCGTACCCCAGCCTTTGCGCCAGGAACCCGCCGGCCGCTCCTGCAAGCACCCCGCTCAAATTCATGAGCCCCGTGCCGATGGCGAAGTGGGCTGCCTTGAAATCAGGAAGGCAGGTCCGCATCAGGAAGGTGACCAGGACGGAGGTGCCCAGCCCGCCTGCAAACTGGTCAAAGGCGTGGACCAGGGCCACCAAGAAAAGATTCCCTGACCCGATGGGCGTCAGCTCCTGAGCGCCCGTATTCACGGCTAGATACGGTTCCAGGGAAAGGGCCAGGGCCATGTAAACCAGGTTTGTCAGGTTCTGCGCCAAAAGAAACGGCCAGATGGTTCTTCCAAGAGAGTACGCTGAGATCATCCATCCCCCGGCCATGGCGCCGAGAATGGAAAAGGGAAGACCGATCCCCCCGGAAATCCAACCGTAATGGACCTTGATTCCCAAATCCACCATGAAAGGAGAAACCATGGACGAGAGCAGGGACTCGCCGGTCCGCATGAAAATGACAAAAGCCAGAACAACCACCATCCGGTCCCGGTCCATGTAGGCCATGAAAGCCCGCGCATAGAACGACTCTCCATCGCCCAGCAGGAGCCGCTTGATCTTTTCCCTGAAGGCAGCCAGGAAAATCAAGGCGACGACAAGCCCGATCCCGACCCAGCCTGAAAAACGGATTCTCACCAGGAAAGGAACTCCCGCTGCTGCTTTCAGGATCTCCTCCCGAAACGCGAAGAGTCCGATGATCGACGGGATCGCGATCACCAGAATCACCAAGGATCTCCCCTCAAGAAACAATTTCAGGAGATCTTGAAAAGGCTTTTTTTCTTTCTCGGCTCTCGGAAGGAACGCGACATGGTAGAGGGTGAGCGAGAAGAGAAGCACCCCGGAGGCGAGATAACTTGCAAACCAGCCCAGCGTCGCACCGATCGTGACGACGACGCCCGTGCCGGTCATCATGGCAATCCGATAGGCCATGACCCTGTAGCCCACAAACTTCGCCTGCCCTGACTCGTCCAGAGCTTCCATGTAGTAGCCGTCAATGGCCATGTCGTGGGTCGCTGCGATGAAAGACCCGATGAAGAGAATGACGGCTATGAGCTTCACCCCTGACGGCGCAGTGGTGAGGAAAGCGACGACGATCGCCATGACCCCAAGGAGGAATTGAAAGAAGAGCATCCAGCGCCGCTTGGTGCCATACTCGTCGATCTGCGGCCCCCAGAGGAACTTCAGGACCCAGGGAATGCCGAAAAGAGAGGTCAGGCCGATCGCTTCCAGGCTCACCCTCAGGTCGCGGAAGAAAACAGAGGAGACGATCCGGATGAGGGTGTAAGGAAAGCCTTCAGCGAAATACGTGGTGAAGGCCCATACATGAGGAGATTGTAGGCGACTTCTTGCTCCGGTTTTCAAGAAAGATTCACTCCAAGGCTTTACATACCTTCAACGCCATGGAGATTCAACAGATAAATTGGGCGGGGAACCGCTTTTGCGCGTTGATTTGGACGAAGGGTTCTGATAGGGATAGAAGCCTTGAATCCAGAGCCCTTGGAGTTATTTTATTGCATAGGTTTTCCCCCTCCCCTGACCCCTCGCACCAGGGGCGACGGAAATCTTGGTTCATTGGGAATGACCATAGGGCGGGTGTCACGAACGAACGCGGTTAAGGAGAACAGAACGCAGGTGCTTTTTTCCAGAAACAGGGAATCGAAGATCGGCCGCAACGATCCTTGTCCTTGCGGGAGCGGCTTGAAATACAAGAAATGCTGTATGGGAAAAGAATTGTTGGGCTCTGCCCAGCTGAAGGAGAAATACTACCGGGAATACAGGATCAGACTTAAAGAGCCCGCTGACATCGAGGCCATCAAGGCAGCCGGCCGCATTGCCCTTGCCACGCTGGATCTCGTCGAAGAAAAACTCAAGCCCGGCATGGCCACGGACGAGATCAACACCCTCGTCCACGAGTTCACGCTGCGAAACGGAGCGGTCCCGGCCCCCTTGAACTACCGGGGCTTTCCCAAAAGCGTGTGCGTCTCCGTCAACGAGGAAATATGCCACGGCATCCCGGGGAAGAGGATCCTTCAGGAGGGAGATATCGTCAATGTGGACGTGACCCCGATCCTGAGGGGATACTATGCAGACGCCAGCAAGACCTTTTTTGCCGGGCGACCCGGGCCTGAAGCACGAAAGATCGTGGAGGTGGCCAGGCAGAGCCTCAAGGAGGGAATGGCGGCGGTGAAACCGGGCAATCGCATCGGCGACATAGGCTGGGCGGTTCAAACCTATGCAGAAGCCCAGGGATGCTCCGTGGTCCGCGAATTCGTCGGTCACGGAGTGGGGTTTGATTTTCATGAGCCGCCTCAGATTCCGCACTTCGGCCAAAGGGGAAAAGGAACCCTTCTCGTTCCGGGCATGGTCTTCACCATTGAACCCATGATCAATCTGGGCAAAAAGGAGCTTCACATCCTTGCCGACCACTGGACCGCGGTGACCGACGACCACTCTCTTTCGGCTCAATTCGAACAGACCATTCTGGTCACGGAACAGGGATTTGAAAGCCTCACGCCTTATGACCTGGATGCGCCGCTCTTGCCAGCAGAGTGAGCGGCAAACTCGAAATTCGAAACAGGGAACCAATACAAACTTCCAATAACCGGAATGGACCGCTTCGTAAACACTCATGACATGTTGATCTTGTCGCCCCCGCGCATGAGAATGTGGGGACGGGCTTTGAGCCCTCCCGCGGGAGGGGACAACCCCCTCCCCCACGGGCGCGTTTTACGGTAAAAAGTCTTTGGGAGCGAATCTGTCATTTCGACCGCAGGGAGAAATCTATTCTTTCCAACTCATCAGGAATCGGAGATTTCTCGCTCCGCTCGAAATGACATGAAAATGCGACCTGTTACGATTCCGTCGTTCTGTCGAAATCCAGACTTCCCCTGCCTCCGTCGAAGCGGCTGCGCGCAGGCGGGTGCTTCTCATTGGAAGGGCCTATGATGGACTCTCCGTCGGATTTAGTCGCCTCCTTGGAAACTTTTGCTAAGACCCTGGGTTTCATCGAGGTCGGTTTTTCCAGACCGCAGCGGCCCACCTTTTTCGACTCCTTCATGAGCCGGCTTGCAGAGAAGAAGCACGGTGACATGACCTGGCTCGAGAAAAACATCGATCTCAGGGAAGACCCCTCCACGTTACTTGCCGGTTGCCGGACCATCCTCTCTCTCGCCTACCCTTACCCAAACACCCGGCATGAAACAGAGGACGGTTTCTGGGTTGCAAGATATGCCGATCCTTCCAGGGAGGATTACCATTTCCGGCTGAGGAAACTGGGGGAGCACGTCGGTGGATGGATTCAAAAGGCCTATCCCGGAAGTCTAACCAAAGTCTTTGTGGACTCTGCGCCGATCCTGGAGAAAAGCCTCGCCTGGCAGGCCGGCATAGGGTTCATGGGAAAAAACACCTTGATGATTATTCCCGGATATGGCTCCTACTTCTTTCTGGTCGAAGTCTTGACCACCGCCCCGCTCCAGACCCCGGACGTTCAGCCTTTGCCCGATTCCTGCGGCGCCTGCTCTCTCTGTATGGAAGCCTGCCCCACAGCCGCTCTCGAGGAGCCCTATCGCTTGAATGCCTCCAAGTGTCTTGCCTATTTGACGATCGAGTTCAAAGGCGAGATAGACCTCGCATCAGGCAGGAAAATGGGAAACTGCTTCCTGGGCTGCGACCAATGCCAGGAGGTGTGTCCCTACAACAAGGGAATTCCCAGCGCCCGCGTGAGCCTGCCCTCGACAGAAGAGATCCTGAATATGGACGAAGGGCAGTTCAAGAGGCGATTTGGAAAGACGTCCCTGGCCAGGCCCGGCCTGGAGAAAATCAAATCCAATGTGCGAGCCGTTCGAGGCTAGGGGGTGGCGGCTTTGAGGCCTATCGTGAAGGCCTCCTGGAGGGTCTCGGGGTTTTCCTGGACCGCATTCTTTTTCTCCAAGCTCCTGAAAAAAATCCCGCCTTCGTAGCTCATGTCCAATGCGTCATAGAAGTATTTTGCCGTCAGAATGGCGCCTTCGAAAAGGTTCTTGCCCCTGGTCGCTCCAACGGTAATCAGGTAGCCCCTGCCCCGGTTGCGACGCTGCCGCTCTTCCGGGGTTTTTTCCAGCAGCCGTCTTGCCCAGTGCGCCTGGGCCCGATCGATCAAGGCTTTGGCCTGCGCGGTCACGCCGTAGAAAAAAATCGGGGAAGCAAGAAAGATCACGTCGGCCCAATCCAGGAGAGGATAGACTTTTTGCATGTCGTCCTGAACCACGCATTCGCCTGTCTTGTCGCACCCGCCGCATTCGATGCACCCGCCCATCGACAAGTCCCGGGTGTACAGGCTCTTCACTTCGGCGCCGGCGGATCGGGCGCCCTCCAGCACCTTGTCGAGGAGTTGATCCGTGTTCCCCCCTTTTCGCGGACTGCCGTAAATGCCCAGGACTTTCATGAGTTTTCCCCCCTGGCGTTCAAAGGATCGTCGATGTGATAGATCTTTTTACAAAAGCTGCGAGCCGGAGTCAAGGAACAAATCCCTTTGCAGAGGATCTACGACACTCTTATGGGGAGGGGCTTCGGGACAGGTGGCGGTTGGTGAAGTCCTCTATCACCCGTGGGCGAGCACGACGATTCCCAGGGTCGGCCCCTCAGGGGCAACGCGCCAAGCCTCGAGCGACCCGCCGTTTGTGGTTGGAATGACGGTCTCGGTGACCTCTCCCCAGTCCGGTTTGTCCTGGACAGGGTTGCGCGGAAACCGAAGGACCAGAGCGGTGAGACACAGGGTTACGAAAAGATAGAGGATTCCCCCTCCCAGAATAAGGCATGACAAGGTCAAACCTGTGGCCTCCCTTCTGAACAGGGCGGGCAGACGCGAACGCCTTTGACGTAAACCCTCTCTGGAGATCCGAGCCTGTCCAGGAGGTTATCGGGTTTTGCCCTCACGGCGAGAAACGTGGCAGGGCTGCCGGGCACCAGGCGTCCGGAACCCTTCTGCAGGCCGAGCAGTGCCGCGCCCCTCGAAGTGGCACAGCGGACCGCCGTCGCAAGATTCATTCCGGCCATGATGAAGAGCCGCAACTCTTCGCGAACCGCCTCCCCATGGTCCACTCCGAGGCTGCCTGCGTCCGTTCCCAGAGCCACGGAAACGCCGAAATCCTTTGCCCGACGGATCTGATTGAGCTGGTGCTCAAGGGTCTTTCTGGCCACGTCCCTCTCACGGATCATTTTTCTCGGAAGCATCCGGGCGTAGGCTTCCATCGTGAACACCGTTGGAACCCAGGTGACCTGTTTTTCCGCCATCCTCCTGAGGTTTTCAATCCCCATGAAAAAACCATGCTCAATGGAGTCGCACCCCGACCCCACAGCCTCCCTGACAGGCTTTGTGCCATTGGCATGGATCATGACCTTGAGGCCCATCTGGTGAGCGCAACTCACCGCCTTTGACAGATCTTCCTGGCTGAACTGGGGCGAAGTCTGTCTACCGAAATCAACGAGGCTGTTCAGACCGGAGTTGACGATTTTCACATGGTCCGACTGCTTCTGGCCTCTTGCGATCGATCCTCCCAGGGAGCGGTTGGGGTAGGGAGGCCGCCCGACAAGGCGGCCATATCGGCCTGGAGCATGCCAGGCCTTTCCTGCCGCTCTCACCTCGGGTTCCCCGGCGGTTCCGCACAAGCGTTCTCTCTTGTAACGGAGCGCGTATCCCCCGTAGTCGCCCCCGTCTCTCAGAGCGACGACGCCGCAGCAGACGTTCGCGTCCAGATGCTTTTGGATCACCGGTTTTGCGCTGCTGAAGGAGGCCGTGAGCTGCCGCTGCCGTACAGACGGCTCCCGGCTTCCCGACAGGATGAGATGAACGTGTGCATCCACCAACCCGGGCAGCAGGGTGCAATCCGAAAGATCCAGGAGGTCGTTTCTCGCCAGGTCCTCTTCGGTGGGTTTTCGGATCTCAGCAATGCGGTGGTTCTTGGTTTCCAAGAGCGCTTTTTCCCGAATCACAGCCGTCGAACCGTCCAGGAGCCATCCTGCTAATATGTATGAAGAAACCTGCATTTTTTTGTTGTATTTTTTGTCTATTTCTATTATTTTTGGCCTGTTCAGCGCAACTGAAACTGGCAAAGCCATGGTATAGGACCGGCCCCTATGGAACGCGTGCTGCTTCTGAACATTACGTATGAGCCACTCAAGGTCATTGACTGGAAAAAGGCCGTCACCCTGCTTTGTCTCGGCAAGGTGGAGGTTTTGGAGGAGTACAATCGTGAAATCCGTTCTGTGAGTTTTACGCTCAAGCTTCCATCGGTCGTTCGGCTGCTGCAAATGATCAGGCGGCCCAAGAGCCCGGTCCGTTTCTCAAGGCAGAATATTTACGCCAGGGACCGCTACCAGTGCCAGTATTGCGGGGGCAAGTATCCCAGCGAGGAACTCACCTATGATCACGTCATCCCCAAATCGCGCGGGGGCAGGACCCAGTGGGAGAACATCGTGACCTGCTGCGTCGAGTGCAACCGCAAAAAGGGAGGCCGAACCCCGCATGAAGCCTCCATGAGACTGGTTCGGGAGCCCACCCGGCCGAGCTGGGTTCCGGCCATCCGGATCACCATCGGGTTCAAGCAAATCCCGGAGAACTGGCGGGACTATCTCTACTGGAACGTGGAGATCGTGGAGTAGCGAAGCCGCTCCACCAGCGGCTTCGCGCCTCGGGAAACCCTCACTTGACCAGCTTCAGCACCTCTTTGAACGTCTGCGTCCCCGCTCTCTTCAAGAGTTCATAGATGACCATCTCGGTCGAGGTGATCGTGACGCCTCTGTGCGACATTCTCTCCAGGGCGATTCTCCGGTTTTCTGGAGAGCGGGACGCGACAGCGTCCGCGACCACGTGGACGTCAAAAGTCGCGGCGGCATGAAGGGCTGTCTGCGCCACGCAGATGTGCGCCTCAATGCCGCAGAGGATCAGCGTGCTTCGCTTCATCTCCTGGATCCTCTGCACAAACGATTCACAGCCAAAGCAGTCAAAATCCAGCTTGGGCACGGCCGGAACCGACGCCAGCTCCGCCTTGATGTCAGAAAGCGTGGGCCCGAGTTTTTCCTGCTCCGTCATCACGACCGGAAGCCCAACGATCTTTGAAAAGCGGACCAGTTTCATCACCTGGCTCGCCAGATCCTCTTTTTGAACCATCACCGGAAAAAGTTTTTCCTGCATGTCAATGATCACCAAAACAGCATCTTCCTTTTCGATCAGGCTTGACCCTGCTTCGTGCTTTCTGTTCATCATCGGCCTCCTCCCTGGAAATGTCCAGGCATTATACGCCATTCCCGAGAAAAGTGAAGCTCCCCGTGCGGCCACACGGGGCATCCCGCCCGAGGCGGGCAAGCCTGGCGAAGGCGAGTCAACGGATTGAAAGTCATATTGACATATTAAAATATGTTAATATATTTTAATTAAACTATTGGCGAGGGGTTGAGATGCGCAAATCCAAACCCATTTTTCTAGACTTGGAAAAGGTTCAACGGGCCGCCCATGTTCTCAAAACAGTCGCCCATCCCACCAGGCTTAGGATCGCAGAACTCCTCCAGGATCGCGAGATGACCGTAGGGGAAATTCAGGAGTGCCTGGGGACTTCTCAATCTCTCACCTCTCACCAGCTCTCCTTGATGAAAGACAGAGGGATTCTGAAATCCCGGAAGGCCGGTAAATCCGTTTACTATGCAGTCAACAGCCCTGAAGTCATTCAGGTGCTCCATTGTCTCAAAAAATGTTAACCCTGTCTTAGAGGAGGAAATAGAAATGGAAGCGTCAAAAAAAATCATGGAAGAAAAAGAGGCACAACCCCGAGAAAAGGCTACCTTCATCTGCTCCAGAGATACGATGGATGGGGTTTACCCCCCTCTGCTGCTGGCGATCAATGCGCGTCGGTTGGGGATGGATGCCGCCATCTTCTTCACCTTTATGGGTCTGAACGCGATTCGTAAAGGTTGGGCCAAAAAAATCAAGTTCCAGATGCCGGGTTTTATGGGGGCGATTCCCGGAATGGCCACGATGGCCACCGGCATGATGAAGAAGAAAATTGAAAACGCTGGAATCCCCGACATCGAAGACATGATGGACATGGCGAAGGCCGAGGGGGTGAAGTTCGTGGGCTGCAGGATGACCGTGGACATGATGGAGTTGAGCGAGGACGATTTCATAGACGGCGTGGAGATATGGACTGCCGAGGACTACATGAAATTTGCGAAGACGGCTAAGATCAACATGTTCATCTAGCAGAGTCCACTTCCGAAAGGGAACGGACCAGGTCCCTCAGGCTCGACAGGGACTTGTCTTGAAGATCCTCCAAAAGGCTCTGAAGGGACTCCATCGCTGCAGGAATGTAGTTTTCAAAATAGGTTTTTCCCCGGACTCTGCTCAGAAAAGAAAAGGCCCCAAGAATCTGAAGATTCCTTTGAACGGCGAGATAGGGGAAAGATTTCTCGAAGGAAGCCACATGCTGCGGCCTGCTGCGTCTGAGACCCTGGAGGTATGTCCGGTACACTTTTTCCTTTTCCCAGTCTCGGAGCTGGACGTAAGGGTCAAGGAGGAGTGAGGCCAAGTCATACGCTAAAGGCCCGAGACGGCCGCCCTGCCAGTCCAGGATTCCAATCCTCCCGCCTGCAATCATGATGTTCCTGGACTGAAAATCGCGGTGAAGGAAGAACGGGCCTTCGGCTTTGCTCGATTCCTCGATGAGGTGTTCGAAACTTCGCTCCAGGGCGGGCTGCTCCTTTTTGAGCCCCAGGTAAGTCCCCAGGAAGGCCTCTTTGAAGTAGTCCACCTCATAGCGCCGCATCACCTCCCGATCATATCTCTCGGTCTGGCAGGTCCATGCCGTGTCGAAATCCTCCGCCCCTCTCGTCTGCTGCCGGAGAAGGATCTCCACGACCGACCGATAAAGCGGTAGCCTTTCTTGTGTCTGAAGGCAAGCGGTCTGAAGGCTCACATCCCCGAAGTCCTCCATGACAAACCATCCGTGGTCCAGGTCAAAGCAATAGATCTCAGGCACCGGCAACCCTTTGCGCCGCAAATGTCTTCCGATGCTCAGGTAGGCGGCGTTTTCTCGTTTCAGGAACTCATCTACAGGGGCATTTTCCATGGCGATGTAGGATGTGTCGGACTTGGGAACACGCACTCGCCAGAAAGCCCTTTTGGAGCCGTCCCCGGCAATGGGGTTGAAAAGGCCGGGTCCGCCCAGGAACTCCCGGACAAACCCCTTCAATCCGGAACCCGGTTCTCCTCCCTCGGCCATTTCCCTCCCCACCTTGTCGCTGGTCATTTGAGCCGCGCCGAATTTTGAAAACATACTCTACCACATTGAAAAACAAAGTGCTAAGATTTGCGGTGATTTCATCTCCTCTTCCTGGAGGCATGGAGACGATCGATGAGCAAATTCCTGCTGCTGGATGTCGGCGCCGGGACTCTTGACCTCCTTACCTTTGACGACGAATCCGGACTTCACTACAAAGCGGTGGTCCGATCTCCTGTGCTCACCGTGGCGGACCTGGCCCGGCGCCTGCCCGGAAACCTCCTCGTGAGCGGCTCAGAAATGGGCGGCGGCCCGATTTCCGAAGTTCTTTCTTCGCGGGCGAAGGAATTTCAGGTTCTCATGACTCCCGCAGCCGCGTTAACGCTTCATCATGATCTGGAAAGAGTGAAAGCCCAGGGGATCGGAATCATTGACGATCGTGAGACCTCTGCCCTTTTATCAACGGGCCGCTACAACAGCCTGACCCTTACGGACCTGGAGATTCCCCGATTGCGGTATCTCGTAGAAGCCTTAGGGGTGCCTTTTTCTTTTGACGTGGTCGGGGTCTGTGCCCAGGACCACGGTGTACCCCCTCCAGGGATCTCCCATCTTGACTTCCGGCACACGCTGTTCAAAAAGGATCTGGACCGCAATCCTTTTCCCCATGCTCTCCTCTACCGCAGCGATGAGATCCCGCCGGCCTTCAACCGTCTCAAGTCCATTGCCCAAAGCGCCGCAGAGATCCCTGCCGCGCAGATCTATGTCATGGACAGCGGCATGGCTGCCATTCTCGGGGGGTCCCTCGACCCGCTTGCACGATCCAAGGAGAGAATTCTCGTGCTGGACCTGGCCACCTCACACACCCTGGGCGCTGCTCTTGAGAAAGGAGAAATCAATGGGTTCTTCGAGTATCACACCCGCGATATAACCTTGGAAAAGCTTGAATCGCTTGTCTGTGAACTGGCCGAAGGGGACCTGGTTCATGAAAGGATCCTTCAGCAGGGAGGGCATGGGGCCTATGTGCGCAAGGCTTTCGGATTTGACCGAAACGAACTCATCCTGGCCACAGGCCCGAAACGGCGGCTGGTCGAGAAAAGCCGCTTCCCCGTGCACCCCGGTGCTCCTTTGGGAGACCACATGATGACGGGAACGGCGGGTCTGCTCGAAGCCATTCGGAGGCGCCAGGGTCTGGAGCCGGTTCCTGCCTGGTGAACGACGGGGGCTTTAACGATGAGAAAAGGGATTGTCAACAAGCCTGAGAGCAGGTAAAAGGAAATAATGAATCACTTCAGAACAGCGGGAGGCAGGCAGGAGATGGAGGTCTCTCACGACTACTTTCTATGTGACGGATGCCAGAACAAAAACTTCACCCGCATCCACAGCTTCTCCATACGGTTTTATGGGGTCAACTTCTCTGATGATCTTGTTTATGACAAGCTGACCGACGAGCTGTTCCAGTGCACGAAATGCGGAAAAACCTTTACTAAAGAACAAATCGAGGAGGTTCTGGCGGAGTTCAAGAAAAAACGAAGGAGTTGAAAAGACGGAACCGGCTCCAACTCCAAAAGGAAACATCCTTTTACGGGTTCACGGGAAAGAGAGGACTCCTTCGGTCAGCCGGGCCCGGGGTTTTTGCCGGACCTCTCCGGTCAGGCGCTTTTCACTTCCTTTTGATAGAATTGAAACTTGTAGGAACCGAGCTCGATGGTATCAAAATCATTCAGAATCACGCTGTCCTTGACGACCGTGCCATTCACTTTCAACTTCGTCATACCGCCCGCGAAGCTGATCGCATAGCCCGAGGGTCTGCGGCTGATGGTCGCAGCCGTAGCGCCCATCAGGAGGCCCGAAAGCTTGATTTCTGAGGTGGCGGCCTTCCCGATTTTTGTCAATTTCTTGCTGAGCTCAATTTCGCCCAGGCCTGAATCGTCGATGAAACTGACCACTCCGATTTTTTCGGGGAGTTTTGCGGTCGAAGGCGCAACCCTTTGTTTGGCAAGAAGCTCTCTCTGTTTCGCCGTGTCCAGAAGCATGGTCTTGTCCAGCGTCAGCTTCTTATCCTTTCCTTCTCCTTCAGCCTTTTCTTTTTCCGTGGCAACGAAAAGAATCACGTGTTTGCCGATGACGATGTTGTCCCCATGAGCCAGCTTGTGGGAGACGATCTTTTGTTCGTTCACAAAGGTGCCGTTGGTGCTCTGAAGGTCTGTCAGAATGTACTCTCCCCCAATCCTGTCGATCTTGGCGTGGTACCCGGATACGGCTAGGTTGTCGATGACGACGGTGTTGTCCTCTTGGCGGCCGATGGTCATGCTGTCTTTGCCAAAAGGGTATTCTTTGATCACCTGCTTATTGAAGGTTAGGATCAGTTTCGCCATGGTCTTTTCCCCCGTTTTCCGACACCTTTCTCTATATCTATATTCTATCCAAATCGTTATTAAAAAAACAGCAAGATTGAATGAATCTAAAACCCTAATTTCTTCTTGATCCGGTTCACACCCGTCAGGGCATCCGCAACAAGAGAACCCACTCTTCCAAAGGGTGTTCCCCGGTGTTTTTCAACCTGGTCCAAAAAGACCGTCACCACGGTCGTGTTGTCATGGGCCCCTCTTTCAAGCGCCAGATCAATCAGTCTTTTGCACAGTCCCTGGGGGTCCCTTTCTCTCAAAGAAGCCTTCAGGATCTCCTCGTCCGTCGCAAGGTCCGTAAGACCGTCCGAACAAAGGATAAATCGATCTTCGCTGGCCGGCTCAATTTCAAACACTTCAGCGTCCACATTTTCCGAAGAACCCAGGTTTCTGGTAAGAATATGTCTGAGCGGTGATCTCATCGCCTCCTCTTCCGTCATCACCCCCATCTCCACATGTTCCGCGACGATGGTATGATCTTTGGACATCCTTTCGATCCGGTCATCTCTCACCAGGTACATGCGGCTGTCTCCCACATTGGCGGCCACAATGAACCCTGAGGCGACCAGCAGGCTGACAATGGTGGTCCCCATCCCGTTGTACTGTTCGTATTCGCTGGCCATTTCATAAATCACTCGGTTGGCCAGACGAATGCTCCCCAGCAGGTAATTGCCCTCCCTGCTGAGGGAATGATCGGGGAATCCAAAAATCTCGTCGGTTGGAGTTTGATTCTCGGTCCACTTGCGGAAACTCTTGGTGATCATCTCCACGGCGACGCGGCTGGCCACCTCGCCGGCCAAATGCCCTCCCATGCCGTCTGCGACCATATACAGGCCAAAGGCGTCTTGGACGGAAAAGGAGTCCTCGTTCCCTTCCCTCTGAAGTCCCACATCTGTCATTCCTGAAGATTTGATCTGCAATTCAGCTCCGATCCTTTGTCTGATTCCATCTTTTGCCTTTTTCCTGAACCTCTTCCGGCCTTATTTCAGTTTTTGGAGGCCGCTTCTTTGTCCACCGCGATCTTCTTTTGCTTTTGATCCACCTTCAAAGCGAGAAGTCGCAGGAGCTTTGCCATCTGCCCTGCGCTCTGGAACCTCTCCTCCAGATTCTTGGCCAGCGCCTTTTCCATGATCTGCTCGCAAGCCAGAGGAATTCTGGGGTTGAAACTACGCAGGGGCGGATGTTTCACTTGGGTAATCTGGTAGAGCAGGCTGCTGAGATTGTCTCCCTGAAAAGGGAGTTCCCCGGCCAGCAATTGGTAAAAAACGACCCCGAGAGAGAAGATATCGGACCGGGGGTCGATTTTCTGCCCCATGATCTGCTCCGGCGACATATAGTTCGGTGTTCCCAGAATAACGCCTGTGCGGGTCCTGGAAGAAGAGATCGCCTTGGCGATTCCAAAATCCGTCACCTTCACCCCACCCGTCTTGAGAAGCATGATGTTGGCCGGTTTGATGTCTCTGTGGATCACCTCCGCCCGGTGCGCAAAATCCAGAGCGTCCGCAACGCTCGCCACCACAGAAAGCACTTTTCGCAACGGCAGAAGATTTTTCTTGTTGATGAATTTCTCGAGATTGTCTCCCTCCAGATATTCCATGGCCATGTAAGTGAAATCCTGCTCCTCCCCCAAATCATGGATGGTCACGATGCAGGGATGAGAGAGCCGGCCCGCGATTTCCGCCTCCCTGAAGAACCGTTCCTTGATTTCCTGAATCACATCCTCGTCAAACTCATCCGAGAAGCGAATCGTTTTAATGGCCAACAAGCGGTTGATTTTGGGGTCGAGCGCCTTGTAGACAAGTCCCATGGACCCTCTTCCCAGCACCTGAAGAATCTCATAGCGGCCGATCCGGGTCAACTCTTCAGGAACAGGTTCCTCCAGAGCGCTTGGCTCCCGCGCCTTGATAGGAGTACCTACGGTCGACGATTTATCGACCTGCTTGAGCTTGGGGATCCTCGCGTCCAGATCCCGAAAGCCTCCTCCCCGGTTCACGTACTCATAAACCAAAAGAGCCTTATTGATCAGTCTTTTCTGCTCGTAATCGAGGCCGAGGCTGTACATGAGATCCTTGGTTTCCGGGTCCAAGGGCAATCTGCGGAATTTTTCAAAGGCCAGATCCAGAAGCCCTTGACTTTGCAGGTTGAGACCGAGGAGTCGATTGGTTTCGATCGATTCCCTCGATATCTTCACGCCGAAGATCCACTGGCTCACAGACACCACCGCATAGATCGCGAGGAGGCACAGGAGCGCATAGCTTATTCTGAACCATAGGTCCCATCTTGCCAAGAGCAAAAAACCCGAAACGACGATGGCCGCAGCCAGCGCTCCCGTCAGGCCCAACCTGGGGAGCTGCCCGATCCTGGGAAAAAGCAGAACCCCGGACAAACCCAGCAAGAAAAGGACCCCCCATTCAGCAAAAACCATAAAACCGGGCCGGGTGAGATAGCGTCTGTTCAAGAGGTTGTCCAGTACAAGGCCGTTAAAATGGTCTTCCGAGACGGCTGTGCCAAGAGGGGTTCTCAGAGTCTTTCCCTCCTCCCCGAGGGCTCTCCCGATCAGGACGATTCTCCCTTTCATGGACGGCCTTTTCTGCCCCCCCAGCACATCGGAAAAGGACAGTTTTTCGATGTGAGAGAATCCTCCATGGTATTTGACCAGCAACTTTCCCTCCCAGAGCGGAATCGATTCCGACCTCACCCTGAGCTGCCGGGCCTCCACCACGGCTTTAGAGGGGACCTGGTCCCAGTACGCCAAAGCCAACCGGAGGGCATAAGAGGGGAACAGCGATCCTCTGCAGTTCACGAACAGAGGGCAGGCCATGCCCTCGGTCGTCTCATGGAGCAATAGGTCGTTGTGGCCAAAGCCCATGGCCGCCCGAGCCAGCTTCGAAAAAGGGAGATAGAGCTCCTCCGCCCTCCTGTTCGACTTCCCCGAAGACACACCTTCTTTTTCGCTCAAGGTTTCACGGGACAGGAATGCTCTTTCCTCCCTTTTTCGCTTGACCTGCCCAGGGGGCAAGGCGGTCATCGCCACAAGAATCACGTTGCCCGCCTCCCCAACCGCCTCCACGAGTTCAAGGTCGCGGTCCGCCTTTTCTTCCAATTCTTTCAGATTCTCTTCCATCCACTCCAGAAGCTCCTCGTCTTGTCTGCTGAGGGCGTGGGCCAGAAGCTTGTCCTTGAGCGTTCTGATCTCTCGCAATCCTGAATCCCGCTCCTCGCCCAGCAGAGGGAGGTTCAGGCCGATGACCTTTGCTCCATTGCCTTTTGCCAGGCGGACCATGCGCGCAATCAAATCCCGCGGCCAAGGCCAAGGACCAAGCACATCGAGGCTTTTCTGATCGATTTCTATGAGTAGGATTCTTTGATCCACAGGAGTGTCGGTCAAGGAGAGTCTGGTCACTGCATCATAGGAGAGCCTCTCTACCTGATCGAGAAAGCAAGGCGAATAGTGGGCGAGCCCCATGAAAGCAAGCGCAATAAGACCGGCGAGAAGAGAGTTCAGGCTCAGGCTTCTTTTATTCATTTATTGTAAATAAACGTATATTCATACAAATTGTTTTATTTTATATCAAAATAGTGAATTCATGTCAATTGAAAAACACCTCCTTGGTCATTCGGGCAACGGCCCTCTAGGAGGAGATCTCGTACTGTTCCATATGAAGATTCTCGTTTTCAGATATGATGATGCGCCTATTGATTCTTTTTTCCAGGTCGATCACCGTCTGCTGCTCTTCCTCTTTGAGCACTCGCGCGATCAGGGGGTTCACGTGGACCAGCACCTGAGCCCCTTGGCTGGTCGCGGTGATCTCCCTTTCAAGGTCTCTGAAAATTTCGTAGCAGATGGTCCTCTTGGCTTTCAGGGACCCCCTGCCTTCGCAGTAAAAGCAGGGTTCGCTCAGGAACCTGTTCAGGTTTTCCCGTGTTCTTTTTCTCGTCATTTCGATCAATCCGAGTTCGGACATTTTCAAGACATGGGTCTTCGCTTTATCTTTGGTCAAAGCTTCTTTGAGCGCTGTAAAAACTCTTTCCCGGTTGACCTTCTTCTCCATGTCAATGAAATCAATGACGATGAGACCGCCTAGATTTCTCAGCCGCAACTGGTAGGCGATTTCCTTGACCGCTTCGAGATTGGTCTTGAGGATCGTTTCTTCCAGATTCCGTGCGCCCACATAACTGCCCGTATTGACGTCGATGGCCGTCAGCGCCTCGGTGAGCTCGATGACGATGTAGCCTCCGGACTTGAGCCAAATTTTCTTGTCCAAAGCCCTGGAAAGCTCCATCTCGATCCCGTAAAAATCAAAGATGGGCTCCGGGCCTTCATAGAGCTCAACCGAATACTTCAGCGCAGGAACAAAAGTTTCGATGAACTCCATGATGGCGCTGTATTCTTCCCTTGAATCGATCACCAGCCGATCCACTTCCCGGGTGAAGAGGTCTCGAACCGATCGGAGCGAAATGCCCAAGTCTTCGTAAAGCAACCCCGGGGAAGTGTGTCTGGCCATTTTTTCTTGAATACTCGTCCAGAGCTTCTGCAGGAAATCCATTTCAGACTTGAGCTTGTTTTTGTCTATGCCCTCGCTTGCGGTTCTCACAATGAATCCGAAACGTCCCGGCCGGATCTCCTGCACCAGGCTTTTCAGTCTTTCTCTTTCTACGGGGTCTTCGATTTTACGGGAGATTCCGATGTGATCCACGTTGGGCATCAGAACGAGATGCCGGCCGGGCAAGGAGATCTGACAGGTCAGGCGTGCGCCCTTGGTGCCGATGGGCTCCTTGGCGATTTGGACCATGATATCCTGCCCCTCGCGGAGAAGATCTTCGATGTTGAGCGGGATCTCCCTCCGTCGCTCGACCAAAAGGTCTTCTTGATCCGCAGAGACTTCTGTGTCGATCCCCGTGCTGTCGCCCAGCATCATCCGCTCCAGTTCCATGAGATCCTGATGCACATCCGAGACATAAAGAAAAGCACTCCTCTCAAGCCCGATGTCCACGAAGGCCGCCTGCATGCCCGGAAGCACCCGTACCACCCTCCCCCGGTAGATGTTCCCTATGAGCTCCTGGCCGGTCTTCCTTTCGATGTGAAGCTCGACCACCACCCCGTTTTCAGCGAGAGCGACTCTCGTTTCATAAGGTCTCGAATGGATGATCAACTCGCTGGACATCGTCAACCCCGATCTTGAACCTGTTCCACCTCCAGGACTTCGTTGCTTTTCACAACGGTCACCCTCTCCATCTCCTCGTCACTCAGCTGGAAAATCCCCCGAAGGAGCTCCGCAGGTTTGAGTGCCGGCCCTTCCCTGTGTTTGAGGATCAGGCGCAGGGTTGAGGGGGTGCTGAAAAAGGCCGATTTCACTTGAGAGCGGCCGTCGATTCGGCGTTCTCCCTTTTTACCTTTTTTCAGCAACGGGAAGGCCTCGGACTCAAGGAATTTCTTCAGATCCTCTTCTGAGATTCTCATCCCGTCGAAAGAGATGTCATATTGGCTTTCCCTGATCTTGAGACTCCTGTTCTCCCGAGCCATGTCTTCGATGCCCTTGATCTCAAGGCCGGAAGGGAGCTGCTCCGCGATCATGTCCATGAGGGATCGACCGGCGCTTGAGTCGATCCACTGGATCTCCATAGTTTCGTGGAGGCTCTCGGTGCCTACCGGTAGAGCAGAGGCAAAGGAGATCTTCGGCATGGGGTGATACCCTTTGGAATAGACGAGGTTGACTCCCGCCCTCTTGAATGCCCTCACGAACGTGCGGACCAGCTCGAGATGGCTCAAGTACCTCGCAGGCCCTCTCTTGGTAAAAGTAATCCGGGTTCTTCTGGGTGTGAGTCCAGCCTTTTCTGAAAGAGGCGGCTCTTTTCTATCCTGAGCGCTCCACTCCCTGAAAAGAACGGGCCGAACCGCCTGGTGGTCGCAGACCCCGCAGCCCGTGCACTCTGTCCTGCAGTCCGGAGTCCTTTCCCCTTTCTCGGCCCTGTTCCACTCGGTTCGGAGGTATTCCTTGCTCACCCCGCAAAGAATGTGGTCCCACGGGAGCACCTCGTCATCCCCTCTCGCTCGGTAAACATAAAAGGCAGGATCCACCTTCGTTTCCTGAAACGCCTCCTGCCAAAGATCCAGGCGAAAATGCTCGCTCCAGGCATCGAATCGTGCCCCCTTTTGCCAAGCTTTGATCAGTACCGGGGTCAGCCTTCTGTCTCCCCTTGAGAAAATTCCCTCCAGCCAGCTCATCTCCGGCTGGTTCCACTTGACTCTGATCCTGGAGTCCTTCATTCCCTTTTGTATGACCTGAAGTCGTCGCCTGCTTTCAGGAAGGGAAAGCTGGGGGCACCACATGAAGGGCGTGTGGGACTTGGGGACAAAGGTGGCGACGCTGACATGAACTCTGCCCCTGCTCTTGGAGGTCCCGGCCACTTTGCCTGCGAGACGGATGATGTCTTCCAGATCCTGATCCTCTTCAGAAGGGAGGCCGATCATGAAATAGAGTTTGATCAGGTCCCATCCGGCCCTGTAGATCTCTCTCGCGCTCATCAGGATCTCTTCGTCCGTAAGGCCCTTGTTCAACACCCTTCTCATCCGGTCGTTTCCCGCTTCGGGTGCAAGGGTAAACCCTGTTTTTCGAACCCTCTTGATCTCTTGAAACCACGCAGAGTCCAGACTGTCGACCCTCAGGGAAGGGAGACTCACGGCGACCTTGCCCGCCTCCTGCTTGTCTGCCAGAATCCTGAGCAAAGGCCCTAGACCGCTGTAGTCCCCGGAGCTGAGGGACAGGAGGGATATTTCCTCATATCCCGTAAGGCTGAGGCTCCTTTCCGCGTGTTCGATCACGGCCTCCGGATGTCTTTCGCGCACCGGTCTGTAGATCATTCCAGCCTGGCAAAAGCGGCATCCGCGGGTGCAGCCTCTTGAGATTTCAATGGCAAGCCGGTCGTGGACCAGCTCTGCAAAGGGAACCACCTGACGTTCCGGAAAGGGGAAGGCGTTGAGATCCGGGACCATCGCCTTTCGGACCCGGTCATAACCGGGAATCAGAGGGTTTGTATCCTCAATGGTGCCGTCCGGTTTGTAGTGGACTTGGAAATAGTGCGGCACGTAAAGCCCGGGAATGCGGCTCAAGGCCCGGAGCGTTTCATGCTTCGCGGCATGGTGCTTCTTCAACTCCCGCACGGTCTCGCAGATTTCCATCGCCGCCTGTTCCCCGTCCCCAATGACCATGGCATCAAAGAGGAGAGCCACCGGTTCCGGGTTGAAGCAGGCCGGCCCTCCGGCGATGATGAGCGGAAAGGCCTCCTTTCTTTTCTCCGATAGGAAGGGAATTCCGCACAGATCCAGCATGGTGAGGACATTGGTAAAGGAAAGCTCGTGTTGGAGGCTGAAGCCGACGATGTCGAAATCGGTCAAGGCCCGGCCCGACTCCATGGTCGTCAGGGGAAGGCGGCGCTCCCTGAGCTCTTTCTCCAGGTCCGTCCACGGGCAGTACACCCTTTCTGCAGCCAGCCAAGAGGGACGGTTCAGAAGGGTATAAAGGATTTTGAGGCCCACATGGCACATGCCCACCTCATAGACGTCTGGGAAAGCAAGAGCCATGGACACCTCCACCCCTGAAGGATCCTTCCGGATGGCATTGATCTCGTTTCCCACATAGCGGCTCGGGTGTTGGATGTGGGAAAACCATTTTTCGTTGAGCACCTTCATCAGCGTCTTCTAGACTTCACCCGCCTAGGGATTTGTCATTCCACATTGAGCCATTGGGGCGCTTCAGCTGTTTGAGAGGGTCACAGGAAAAAGCCGTCGGTTTTAACGACTTTTTGCGAACGCAACAATGTTAAATGATCAACGATCAATGTTCAATGACCAATGTGCAATGTTCAAGGATTTGCTGGTTTTTCAAGCGGATGGACCTAGAGAGGGATCCAGCCACACCGTGATCTCCGCTCCGCCATCGGGGTGGTTTTTCCCTGACACCCTCCCTTTCAGTCCCTCAGCAATTCTTTTCACGATGGCCAAGCCGAGCCCGGAGCCCCCCTCCTTGGTGGTGAAAAAAGGAGTGAACAGAAACTGGAGCGCTTTTTGGCTAAACCCCTCACCGGTGTCCCGAAACGTGATCTGAGCCATCTTTTTCACACCGACAGAGCCCTCCGGTGAGGGTACGAAATCCGTACGAACCGAGAGGATCCCTCCTCCCTTCATCGCCTCCACCGCGTTGAGAGAGAGATTCCAAAGGATCTGCTTGATCTGTTCAGGGTCTGATTCGATCCTCATCGGTCCTCGAAAATGCGTTTCCACCTGGATCTTCTCCGTCCACTTGGCGCTGTTCTTGAACAGCTCCAGCGAGTCCAGAATCAGCTGGTTCAAATCAACGCTCTGCACGACGGATGGTTTGGGCCTGGCAAAGAGCAAGAAATCGCTCACCAGGGTGTTGAGACGATTGATCTCTCTCAGCATGATGTCCATCAGCTTGGTTTTCACGTCGTCCATTTCGAGGCTTTCTTTGAGCATCTGTATGGAACCGCTGATGGAGGCCATGGGATTCCGTATCTCATGGGCGATCCCCGCCGCGAGCTCTCCAATCAGAGCGAGGCCTTCCACCCGTTTCATGTCTTCTTCGATCTGCCTCATCTCCGTGATATCCTGAAAGAAAAGAATCCTCCCCCCCCGGCTTCCATCGGGCGAGCTGAGAGGAGAGACGGAGCACCTCAAGAACACTTTTTCGCCGCTTGGCCGGAGATAAGGCAGATCCATGAAATTGGAATGCCTGACCCCGTGAGGGTTCTTTTCCCCGTTGTCCAATCGGAGTTGGCCGTTCAGAAAGGGAAGCGCCTCCAGCAGCTTTTGGCCGATACAGGCGCTGGCGGGGATACCGAAGAGCCTTTCCGCAGCGGGATTGAAAAGGAGAATCCTTGCCTCAGAGTCCAGGGTGATCAAACCAGAGGTCATGCTCTTGATGATCCAGTCGTTGAGAGCCTCCAGCTTGATGATGTCATCCTGCTTCGCAATCAATTCAAACCGGCTTTTCCTCGCCTGCTCAGAGGCATAACTGCTGAGAAAGGCAACAAGATAAAAGGCCGCTATGTTCACCAGGATCATGTAGAAGATGTACGACGCCTGGTACTCGGCAGGGGAACCCATCCGGCTTCCAAGCGGTTCGATCACCCGGTAGTAGTGGAGGTCGATCAGAAGGCCGTAAAAGATGCTGGAACTGGAGGCGGCAATCATTCCGCCCTTTCGGTATAGGATGATGCTGGCGTTAATAATGGTGAGAATATAGAGAAAAGAGAAGATGCTCTCGATCCCGCCCGTCACATAAATGATGGCCGTCACGAGCACCGTGTCGACCAGCAGTTGAAGATAAGCCAATCGGATCAGGTTGTCGAGACGCTTTAGAAGGAAGATGTAAATGACGGTGATGCAGTAAATCGCGGCGATGAGGAGATAATGAGTGGTCTGGATGTCCCCGAAGGCCGTCTGGGTTTCTCTGACCTGCAAAAAGACGGAGGCCCCCAGCAGGAGGGTGACAAACAGAACCCTCAAAAACATCAGTCGCTGAAGGCGGCCGAAGAGCTCCGATCTAGGAATTCTGAGCGGGTCGGAAGAGACCATGCCGATCGTTTTAGCCGCCCATGGCTGCCGCCATTCCGAAGATGGGCAGATACATGGCGATCACCAGCCCGCCGATGGATCCGCCGAGGAAGAGCATCAGGAGAGGCTCCAGCATGGACGTGAGGGCGGCGACGGCCGCATCCACTTCCTCATCGTAGAAGTCAGCGATCTTCTCCAGCATGGAATCCAGAGCGCCTGTGGCCTCGCCCACGGCGATCATTTGGATGACCATTCCGGGAAAGATGTCGTTTTCCGACAGGGGCTCGGCAATCGTCTGGCCCTCTGCAATGCTTCCGCGCACCTCGTAAATAATCTCCTCAATCACCACGTTTCCGGCGGTCTTGGCGACGATCTCCAGGGCGTCCAGAATGGGGACGCCGCTGCTGATCATGGTCCCCAGGGTGCGGGTGAACCTGGCCACAGCCGTCTTTTTAAGCAAGTTCCCGAAAATAGGCAGTTTCAAAAACAGCGCGTCCGTCTGCTTTCTTCCGGGAGCTGTGCCCCGGTATCGCTTCAACCCATAAATCAACGCCCCCAGCGCCAGGAGGACCCAGTGGATGTTCCCTTTCAAAAAACGGCTCATGTTGACCACGAGTTGGGTCGGCGTCGGCAAGGCGGAGCCGAAACTCTTGAACATGTCCTCAAAAACGGGAATGACAAAGACCAAGATAACCGCAATCACGATGATGGCAATCGCCATGACGACGATGGGGTAGGTCATGGCCCCCTTGATCTGGGATTTCAGCTTCTCCGCTTTTTCAATGAACTGAGCCAGGCGGCGCAGAATGGTGTCTAAGATACCCCCCACTTCCCCGGCAGCCACGAGGTTGACAAAAAGAGAATCAAAAACTTTGGGGTGCTTTTTCATGGCTTCCGCCAGGGTGGATCCACCCTCCACATCCTTGGTGATTTCTTTGAGAATGGCCTTGAAGGTGGGATTTTCTGATTGCTCCGCCAGGATCGTAAGCCCTTGCACCAGAGGAAGCCCGGCGTCGATCATCGTGGAGAACTGTCTCGTGAAGACCACCAAGTCCTTGTTGGTCACCTTGGGTTTGAGGAAGGAGATATTCTCAAAAAGATCCTTGGGTTTGGGCTTGAGCTTCTTGACCGTGAAATTGCGCTTCTTGAGCTGACTGAGTGCTATGGCTTCAGTGGCAGCGTCGATTTCCCCTTTGAGCTTTCTTCCCTTTTTGGTCTGGGCAACCCAAACATAAACGGGCATCTATCCGATCCTCCTGTGGCCTTCCCCCATCGGTCCGCCAAGCTCAGAAAGGTGTCCCTGGACGCCCGGAGCCTGACAAACATGGTCATAATCTTAGTAAAATATGGAAGTTATGTCAAGCATTCTCTGGGCATTCTTCAACGGCCAAATCGTCGACCGGCCGGGGGGGTGGGCAGGCAGCCCTTCGTGAAAGCTGCAATTAACTCTTGACAATCACCGTTCAATCCATGGTATATGGGGTCCACGATCATTTGGAACTTACAGGATAAAGGAGGGTTTAGAGGTGATTGAGGTGAATGCTCCAATGGCAGGGAAAGTCATCGATGTGAAAGTGGCAGTGGGAGACTCCGTCAATGAAAACGACGAGGTGGTGGTCCTGGAAGCAATGAAAATGGAGCTGCCGATCGTGGCGACAGGTTCCGGCACCGTGAAAGAGATCCGATGCAAAAAAGGAGATGCGGTGGAAGCGGATGCCGTTTTGATTGTTCTGGGGTAGGCATCTATGGGTTTCAACTTCAGTATCAACCTTCTATTGGCGCAGACGGCACACGGTATGCGACGTTGGGATTTTGAGCTCCTCTGCCTTGAGCAGGTCCTCCAGAGACGGTTCTCTTGCCGCCCCTGGGCATAAATTCGAATTCACAGAACCGATCTGATCGAAAAGCTCGCCTCCTCCATGGAAGCGGGCTTTTCTATTGCTTTCGGTTTCCCTGAACTCGAAAAGGATTGACAGAGCGACGGGTCGTGAACTATTTTTTGATGGTTTTTCTATATCCGCTGGAGGGATGACAATGACGGAAAAGACGGATGGGGAATCCCTGGAAAAAGCATTCGAAACCTGGTCCAAGGGCGTGGAAAGCAAGCTGGGAAAGAACCCCGAGAGAAAAAAGGCTTTTCTAAACACGTCGGACATTCCCATCCATCGCCTATACACACCGGTTCATACCCAAGACTTGGATTATCTCACCGCACTTGGATTTCCCGGCTCCTATCCTTTCACCAGGGGCGTCCAACCGACCATGTACAGGGGTCGATACTGGACCATGCGGCAGTACGCGGGCTTTGGAACGGCCGAAGAGTCCAATAAACGCTACAAGTTTCTCCTGGAACAAGGGCAAACGGGATTGTCCGTGGCCTTTGATCTCCCCACTCAGATCGGTTATGATTCGGATCACGAAATGGCCATGGGAGAGGTCGGAAAGGTGGGCGTCGCGATTTCCTCCCTCCAGGACATGGAAACCCTTTTCGACGGTATTCCTTTGGATCAGGTCAGCACGTCCATGACCATCAACTCCCCCGCAGCGATTCTCTTGGCCATGTACTTAGCGGTCGCTGAAAAACAGGGAGTCTCTCCGGAGCAGCTCAGAGGAACCATTCAGAACGACATCCTGAAAGAATACTCCTCCAGGGGAACCTACATTTTCCCTCCAAAACCGTCCATGCGCATTGTGACGGACATCTTCGCCTTTTGTTCCGACAAAGTCCCTCAGTGGAACTCCATCAGCATCAGTGGGTATCATATCCGAGAAGCCGGCTCAACAGCCGTGCAGGAGGTGGCCTTCACCCTTGCGAACGGAATAGCTTACGTGGAAGCCGCGCTACAGGCTGGATTGGATGTGGATGCTTTCGGTCCTAGAATCTCCTTCTTTTTTAACGCTCACACGGATTTCTTTGAAGAGATCGCCAAGTACCGGGCGGCCAGGCGGCTGTGGGCCAAAATCATGAAGGAACGCTTCAAGGCCAAGGATCCGAGATCCATGATGATCCGCTTCCACACCCAGACCGCGGGCTGCACCCTCACGGCTCAGCAGCCCAAGAACAACATCGTGCGGGTCGCTTTTCAAGCTCTGGCCGCAGTGCTCGGAGGGACCCAGTCCCTGCACACCAACTCCATGGACGAGGCCCTGTGCCTGCCCTCTGAAGAGGCAGTGCAAATTGCGCTCCGAAGCCAGCAGATCATTGCTTATGAGACCGGGGTTTCTGACACTGTGGATCCCCTCGGAGGGTCCTACTATCTGGAAGACTTGACCCGCCAGATCTTTGACCGCGCTGAAGCCTACATCAAGAAAATCGACGACATGGGCGGGTCGGCCGCTGCGATCGAAAAAGGCTTCATTCAGAGGGAAATCCAGGAAAGCGCTTATCGATATCAGCAGGAAATCGAAAAAGGCGAGCGGGTCGTCGTCGGACTCAACCGGTTCCAGGTGCAGGAGGAGAAACCCAAGAACCTTTTGAGGGTCAATCCTGCGGTGCGCTTGGCCCAGATCGAAAAGCTGAAGAAGATGAAATCAGAGCGCGACCAGGCCCTCGTGAACGGAGCTCTCGCCGAACTGAAGAGAGCCGCTGAGGGAAGGGACAACCTCATGATGCCCATTCTCCAGGCCGTAAAAGCCTATGCCACGCTTGGCGAAATCTGCGATACCCTCAGAGAGGTCTTTGGGGAGTACCGCCAGATCGATACCCTTGGGAGATAGAACGGAGCGTTGAGCATGAACAACCAGAAAAAAATCAGAGTCCTTGCGGCCAAGCCGGGCCTGGACGGCCACGACCGAGGAATCAAGGTGGTGGCCAGCGCCCTCATGGATGCCGGCATGGAAGTCATCTACACCGGGCTTCGGCAAACGCCCCGCCAGATTGTGGAAGCCGCCTTTCAGGAAGATGTGGACGTGATCGCCCTGAGCATCCTTTCCGGCGCCCATGATTACCTTTTCCCAAAGGTTATGCAACTCCTGAAAGAGAAAGGGGCAGACGACATCCTCGTGATCGGAGGAGGCATTATTCCGGACGAAGACATCCCTGCACTCAAAGCCTGCGGGATCGCCGAAATCTTCGGCCCCGGGACCTCGACTCAAGACATCGTCTCCTTTATTAGAGCGAACCTCAAAAAATAATGCGCCTTAACGGCGCCAACAAGGAGGCAGTAAGCAGTAGGGAGTAGACAGCAAAAACAGCGGGAACATCATGGTTCTCTTTGACTGCTTACTTCTTACTGCTTACTTCTTACTGCTTACTGATTCTCGGCGGGTTGGGAGGGCTGCAGCAAGGACGCGGCCATCTGCCTGACCTGGGGATCACGATCGCGAGTACACTGCTCCAGGATATTCTTGGCGCGGGGGTCTTGGATAAAAGACAGGGCGACGGCAGCCGCCACACGAATGGGTGAGGCGTTCTTCTTTCGTCTGGACAGGAAACCCTGCATCGTGAGCACGCGTTCCAGGAGATCGATTCCCCTGGGATCTCCGATTTGACCCAACGTCTGGCAGCAAGCCACCAGACGGTCTTTGTCCTTTGCGGTTTTCATGAGCGACTCGATCTTGTCGAGCGCCGCTTTCGGTCTGACGCTTCCAAGGCACTTGATCGCTTCCGCGGCCACTTCCCCTTTCATGGATCCTGCACGCTCCAGGAGAATACTCTCCACCTCGTCCGTGTTCAACCGCTGGGCCAGCTTAAAGCCTTTAGCCCTGACCTCCGGCCGTTCGTCATCCAGAGCATAGATCAGCTCGGCCTTGACGTCCCGGGTGACGCTGTCGATCACATCCAGAATCTGGAGCCGCTCCGCCACCGTGCTCTCGAGCATGAACTCCCTTTTCAGCGTCTTTGCCGCTTCATACCCTTGCTCGGAAAGCAGGCTGGCCGCCAGCTGCCGGATCCTGAGATCGGCATCGCCCTTGACCACCTTGATCAGCAAAGGAGAAGCGACCCTGCCCAGGCTGCCGAGAAGCTGCACCGCACTCTGCTGACGCAGGTTTTCGTTGGAGTGGAAATCCTGGAGAAGCAGTTCTTGAGCCTTTGGCTCCAAGGGCTTAAGCAGGATCTCTTCAAACACCCCGGCCTGCTCGCTGTTGGCCTCCAGGAGTTTTCGGTAGCGCCTCTGAAGGTGCAAAAGGATCTGGGTCGCCACAGGATACTCTGCAAACTCGACAAGGAGCGTGGACAGCCGATAAAGAAAGCCGGCCAAGTCTTTCAGAACAGCGGGGTTTTGCTCCTGGGAAAGGACCAGGAGCAGAGGCTTGGCGAGGATCTTGGCCATTTGGTTCTGAAGCCCTGTGATGAGGTCTTCAAACAGGAGTTGGCAACGAGCAACCACCTTTTGCCGGATCGGAGGGGCGGCCTTGAGATAGCCGTGGAAAAGGCGCTTCACGATGGAGAGGATCTCCCGTTCTTTTCCTTCGAGCAGCAGGTCGCTGATCTCTTTGGGCATCCGTTCCAGAAGATGATCGAAAGATTCCTCGTCCACCGCAAGACCCGGCTCCGCGCCCTGAGCCTGCTTTTTCAACACGCCCCTTGCGCCGGCGATCTTGAAAGCCCCGCTGTCGCTCGCGCCCAAGGCCACTTTGGTCTCGTACAGACGGTAGTCAAAGAGAATGCCTTTGAGGTTCTGCTCCTTGGCCAGGCGGCTCCAGTACTCCTTGTCCTGTACGCCTGAAGGCAGATCTCCCACGGCGCCGATGAACACTCTCATTTCCTCGGGAGTGACACTCTGCAGAAAGGTCATGCTCTTGAGGCCGAGGCCGTCCAGAAACTGGAGAAAACTCTGGCTCACAATATCCAGATCCGAGGAACTCGCCTTTTGATCATTGACGAAAAGGGAGTCCTCGACCCGTGCCAGGGTCAGATGGGCCTCGCTTTTCAAGATGCGGCGAAGTCTGGTCAGGGCTTGCTCGATCGCGGTCCCCGTGGCTTTGCTGTTCAGAGGGTAGAGCTTGATGCTTTTTGCCGCATGGAGGAGCGCTTTGATGAACTCCGGCACCAAGGAGAGGGGGGCTTTGCCCGGATCCTCCTCCGCCGTCTCCGCGATAGTGACCGCCATTTCGCCTGTGCCGTCCATTCCGGGGATCGCCCCTTCTCCGCGGATGGCATAATGGACCTGTGCCAGCTCCACGTGGTTCAGTTTCTGCTCTTCGAGGAAACGCTGCCAGAATCCGTGATCAATGGCTTCGGTCTTGGTTCGTCCAAAAGCATCCAAGAGGGTGGTCAACTCCTCCAGGGACAGGCCCCGCTTCAGCGTCACGCCCTTGAGTTCCAATCGATAGAGAAGCTGAAGGAACGAGGAGGCAAAGGCTTTGAACTCGGCGATCTCAACCCTTTTTCCGTTGACCAGCAAGGCCCGTTCCACCTGAAAGACGGTGAGGGTCTCGTTTCTTTCGAGAATCCGGTCGATCGCTTCCTTGGCTCTGTCATTGGCCACCAAGATGGACTTGCTGCCGGCAGGATAGAGGGTCGTGTTTCGCACGGCCAAGAGGAAGGTTCGAAACACGTTGGGGAGCAGAGCGACGCTTTGAGCGTCCAGAGGAAGTTCCGCGGGCTTGACATCCACAGGACCTTCCCCTGTGTAAAAAATAGCCTCTTGCGCATTGAACACCGTGCTGTTGTGGGTCGCTTGCAGTTGTTCGTAAACGCGGGCCTTTTCCTGATTGGCCGAACGTTTGAAATGGTAGGCCAGGGTGGCTGCCGAAGGCAGGAGCTCCTTTTCATAGAGCGATTCCTGGTAAGCGCCGACCTGCTCGTGCAGGGCCTGTCTCGTGCTCTTCTGGATCGCCCCGTAGGCAATGTCAAGAACACGCCGGCTCAGGAACTGCACGGTTTCATCATTCAGCTGGAATTCCGAACTGATGAGGCCCTGGGAAACAGCCTTATCCACGAATTCGAGGAGCTTGGCCTCGCTCTGCTCCGAACTCCCGGCCAGCATGCTGAGGGACACCTGGCCCCCGAATACAGACGCCTGATTCAGAACCCTTCGGCTCTCTTCATCCAGGGCGGCAATTTTTTGTCGAACGATTTCCTCCAAGGACCTTGGCAGATATCCTTCTTCGAGGGGGCTGACCGTCCATTGCTGCCCAGTCAGTGAAATCTTGCCGTCCATGACCAGCTTGCGGATGATTTCATTCAGAAAGAGAGGATTGCCTTGGGTGGTCTGCTCCAGGGCTCTGCTGAAATCCCTGTTGAGGCTGATCCTGGGGAAAATCGCCTGAAGGTGCTTGATGATGTCGACCTCTGTGAGCGGGGATAGACTGATCTTCCGTATCCCGATTTCCTGACCGTAAGCGGCGCAGAAGCGGCTGAGCGTGTCTCCTTGACCGTCTCCCGCTTCCTTGGAGAACTCGCCGGCCGCACCGCAGACAAAGAGGGGGACTTGACGTCGCAGGATCATCCGGCGCATGAAAAGAAGCGTGGCCTCATCACTGAAATGAAGATCGTCGATCATCCAGACGGCAGGCGATCCGTCCAGAATTCTGGTCATCACCTGGAGCAGCGTGTAAAATATTTTCTCCCGCTGGACCTTATCTTCCCCTTTTTGTTCACGGGCCCCTCCACCGAGTTGCGGGAGGATAAAGGAGAGAGAAGCCGTTTCCTCGGAGGACAGCCCCTTGAGGATTTCCGCTCCCTTCTCTTTCCTGGCTTTGAGCAATTCCGAAAGAACGGCTGCAATCAGGTAATAGGGTCGGTACAGCTCCTGCGGGTTGCCGGCCGCCTTGACCTGGAGCACCGACTTGGTTTGGGACAAACTCCGTTGTACCGTTTCCAGGAACATGCTCTTGCCCATCCCAGGAGCCCCCTCCGTGATCAGGAACTGGCTTTCTCTCTGGCTGAACTTGCGCAGGGCCTCGGCCACCGCCGAAATCTGCGCTTTTCGGCCAGCAATGGCCGCTCTCTCGAGCTGGAAAAGGGCGGTTTTGACAAAGACATCCTGGGGAACGATTTCAGCCACCGTGGCCAAGCGGTCACGGCCCGCCTTTTTTGCATAGTAAAGGGCGGTGTCTGCCTTGTGAATGAGGGCCTTTTCTCCCTGGGCATCCTCCGGAGCGCAGGCCACTCCGACACTGAGGGTGAGGGCCAGGGTCTTGCCTGAGGAATCCAGGCTCATGGGTTTGGCGTGGGAAAGACTGATCACTTTTTCAGCAAGGTGGACAGCTGTCTTTTTTCGGCACAAGGGCATCAGAATCATGAACTCGTCGCCGCCATACCGGATCGGCAGATACTTGTCCTCAGCGGCTTCCCGAAGCAGATTGGCCAACCAGATCAGGGCCTGGTCTCCCACATTGTGCCCATAGCTGTCATTGATTCCCTTGAAATGATCCAGGTCCATCATGAGAAGGGACAGGGGATTGTCTTCGAGGGCGTTCCAGGGAATGTTCTGCTGAAAGTAGTTGTGAAGGAAACGGCGGTTGTAAAGACCGGTCAGTTCGTCCTCAAAGATCAGGCGGGAGGGATCTTTTCCGACGACCTGGAGTTGGTTTAAAAACTCATTGTAATCCATTGCATGGGACCACAGAGCCTGGCAGAAGACTTTTTATAGTATTATAGATAAGATGGGAAGTCCATGTCAAGAGGTAACCTTACGATTCCTCAAGCTATTTTGTTCTCGGGGAGAAGAAACCCAAGAGAATTGTCCACAAAAGTAACAGCCTACCTCTTTGAAATGGACGGCTCGGGCCATGGGGGTGTGGCATCTTCGTTGTTCTGTTTTTAGAGAGACCCCCATGGTCCTTTTCTTTGATTATTTCAAAGAGCCAACCTATTGATGGTCTCGTAAAAAGTCTCTTTTTGATGTCATTTCGAGCGAAGCGAGAAATCTTGCCTTGATAATGAATTGGAACGATTAGATTTCTCCCAAAAGTCGAAATGACAGGTGCGACACTTTCGAGTTTTTACGAACGCATCAACTATTACTCCAAAAACAATTGCCGCAGGCCCGATCCGGAATACCACCTCCGGCAAAAGAAACTCAAATACATGCGGAGCTATTCATCCTTCCAGACAGGTTTTCTTTTTTCGAGAAAAGCTTTCAGCCCCTCCTGCGCGTCATGGGTCTTCATGAGCTTGCCGAGGTAAATTTCTTCAATCGGGACCAGAGAGGCTTCCAGGTCATCGTGCAATCCCGCGGCAATGGCCTTTTTCGTCTGCCGCAGCACTTCCGCGCTGAGGCCCAGATAGGGCTTGAGAAAGGATTCTGTTTCCTTTTCCAGATCCTGATCTTTCACCACTTTGTTGATCAGCCCCATCTGCAGGGCTTCCGCTGCAGAGATGATACGGCCGGACAGGATCAGGTCCATGGCCGCCTTCCTGCCCATAATGCGCGGCATGATATGAGCGGCAATGGGAGGGAACACGCCGACCTGGATCTCCGGCTGGCCGAACTTGGCGCCTTCTCCGGCAATGACCAGGTCGCTGAAGACCGCCAGCTCACACCCTCCGCCCAAGCAGGAGCTGTAAACCGAAGACACGGTGGGAATGCCGAGCTTATCCATGAGTCGAAACATGAGATGGAAAGCGGTAATCATTTTCGGCGCCAGGTCTCCCATGTGCTCGCCCACATCCACGCCGGCTGAAAAGCACTTGCCTTTGGCATTGAAGAGGACCACCTTGAGATCCTTTTTCCCCAGCCACCCCTTGAGGGCGTCGTTGATCTCCTCCATCATCGCGATGTTCAGCACGTTGACAGGAGGGCGATTCAGCGTAATGGTGCCCAGCCCCTGTTTGAACTCTGTCAGAATATGATGGTACGCCATAGGGATATTGTCTCCTTTCTTGAAAGTATCCAGACTGTTGCAACACATTAAAAAGGCAGGCGGGCCTGCCTGGACGGCCCTGCCTGCCCCGACGCTCCCGGCAAACCGGAGCTATTTCGGTTTCCCAAGCACTTCCGCAAACATCTCCATGTCCCACACCCTGCAGGCGGCGATGTTCTGGCGGAACTTGAGGAAGTTGATGGTATCCTGTCCCGTGATCTTCTTGGTGTTGAAGGCCCCGAAGCCCAGGAAAGCCTCACCGGCCATGTTGGCGGCCAGCCAATGTCTGTGGGCAGCTTTCATGGTGTCCCAGAAGAATCTCTTCTTCTGCCGCACACTGTCAATGGATTCGATCAGGCATCCGGGGAACAGGTTGGCGAAGGTCCAGATAATCCGGTCGATTTCCCTGTCCACCAGCTCGAAGTCCGCCTTCTCCTGGTACTCCTTCAGCATGGCCCGGCCCTCTTTAAGTTCTTCGCCGGTCTTGTACTCCCCGTAAACGATCTCGCCGTCTTTCACGTACTGGTCGGTGATGACCGTAGGGTTGCGGACCCATTTGCCGTTGATCTTGAGCACCGGCAACGCTCTGCTGATGAGGTTCTTCGCCTTCATCTTGTAGGCGGACCACATCTCGCAGGACACGCAGCTCCACATGGCATCCTCGGCGCTCAGGAACCAGGGCAGGAAATCCGAGGCCCCGCCCACCGGGGCGGATCCATGCCTCGGTCCTGCCTGGCCGAAGACGGCCAGGTCCGAAGCGACGGCGAGGTCGCAGGCCATGCCGATTTCCTGGCCTCCCGCCACTCTCATCCCGTTGACCCTGCAGATGACCGGTTTCTTGCAGGCCAGGATGGAATCCACCATGTGGTTGAACAGTTCCATGTACTGGCCGTATTCATCCGGCCGCATGCTGTAGTACTCGCTGTATTCCTTGGTGTTGCCGCCCGTGCAGAACGCAAAGGGACCGGTGCCGGTGAACACCACGGCCACCACGCTGCGGTCCAGAGAAGAGTTTTCAAACCCGGCGATGACCCCCTTCACCATCTCCGTGGTGTAGGAGTTGTACTGAGCCGGATTGTTGAGCCGGATCCAGCCCACGTAAAGCCCTTCCACCTCTTTGCCCGTGTTGGGGTCCTTCAGGGGCCTCTTCTCGTAAACCGTGCAGGGAGCCTGTGTTCCCCAATGCACGTTCGTGTGCAACGCATGATCTTTGATTCCATCTTCCCTCGGCATCCATTCCAAACCTACCAGTTGATGAGCCATTCTTTTTCCCTCCTTTAGTAAAATGAATTGTTGGTCCTCATCCCCTCTTGAAGCAATCCCCCTCTCCCTAGAAATCGGGAGTGAGCACGATCCGCTTCATGGGGGGGGATTTGTGAGCCTGAGCAAAGGTCTCTGCAATGCTGCTCATCGGCCGTGTTTCTACGAACTCCTCAATGTTGATCTTCTTGCCCAAAACCATTTCCAGAACAATGGGGTAGTACTCGGGCAGGCATCCCCAGGTCCCGATGATCTCCGCGTCAAAAGCCATCAAGCGGCCGATGGAATACTCCGTCTTGGCCAGAGTGAAGCCCACGACAATCAATTTGCCTGTGAAGCTCAGCAGGGTGAGGGCGATCTCCTGACCCGGCTTGGATCCCGACACTTCAAAGATCTTCCATCCCGTGCCCGGCAGGCCTCTTTCCTTGCAAAGGCCTCGGAATTCCTTTGAAACCGCTCCCGCATCTTTGCCCGTGGAATTGATCACCACATCCGCCCCGAATTTGAGCGCCCGGTTCAGCTTCTCCTCGTTGCGGGCAATGCCGACCACGGTCTTGGCTCCCAGGGCCTTGGCCATCTGCCCCATGTATTGGCCGACCCCCCCGGTGATTCCCACCACCACCACATTGTCCCCGGGCTGCAGGTCCGCCCTCTTGGCAGCCTGGTAGGGCGTGGTCGCCGCATCCGCCACAACCGCCAGGTGAGAGAGGGGGATACTCCCTCTGTTCTTCACCTCGCAAA
>Ga0073932_1001978_pt1 | contig 34897 bp, 28 predicted proteins | sample DewCreD2012metaG_FD_76967 | JGI IMG/M metagenome (GOLD analysis project Ga0073932, IMG submission 76967) | Hot spring sediment bacterial and archeal communities from British Columbia, Canada, to study Microbial Dark Matter (Phase II) - Dewar... ...
GATAGCCGCGCCGGTCGGGGTTGCAGCGCCCGACGCCCCGGGCTTCATGGGCGACCGGCAGACAGACGTGCAGAACAACGGGCACGCCCCGGCCAGCGGGGCGAGGCTCCGCAACGAAGGTCGGGTATGAGATTGAGTATCATTGGAACGGGCTACGTGGGATTGACCACCGGCACGTGTTTCGCGGAGGTCGGTCACCAAGTGGTGTGCGTGGACAACGACGTCCAGAAGGTGGAGGTGTTGCGCGCCGGGGGCATGCCCATCTATGAACCAGGGCTGGAGGACCTGGTGCGCCGCAACGTGGCCGCCGGCCGGCTGCGCTTCACCGAAAGCACCGCCGAGGGGGTTCAGGCCGCGGACGTGGTTTTCATTGCCGTGCCCACGCCGCCGTTGCCCGACGGCTCGGTGGACCTGAGTTTCATCGAGAAGGTTGCCCGGGAAATCGCCGCCGCCATGACCAGTTACAAAATCGTGGTGGACAAGAGCACCGTCCCGGTCAAGACGGGCCAGAAAGTCGCCGAGACGATCAAGCGCTACTGCAAGGCGAAGGTCGAGTTCGACGTCGTCAGCAACCCCGAGTTCCTCCGCGAAGGTTTCGCTGTCGAGGACCTCATGCATCCGGACCGGATCGTGATCGGCGTGGCTTCACCCCGGCCGGTGGCCGCCATGCGGGAAATTTACGCGCCGTTTGACGCGCCCATCCTGATCACCGACATCAACTCCGCCGAGCTGATCAAGCACGCCTCAAACTCGTTCCTGGCGCTCAAAATCTCCTACATCAACGCCATCGCGGCCATTTGCGAGGCCACTGGCGCCAATGTCCAAGAGGTCGCCAACGGCATGGGCATGGACAAGCGCATCGGCCGCCTCTTCCTGCAGGCCGGCCTGGGGTTCGGCGGCAGTTGTTTCCCCAAAGACCTCAGCGCCTTCATCAAGATCGCCGAACAGGTCGGCTACGACTTCCGCCTGCTGAAGGAAGTCCAGCGCATCAACGCTGAACAAATGGACCGATTCGTGCGTAAGATCACCGACACGCTCTGGGTGCTCAAGGACAAGACCCTGGGCGTGCTGGGACTGGCGTTCAAACAAAACACTGACGACGTCCGCCTGTCGCCGGCCATTGACCTGTGCCGGCGTCTCCAACATGAAGGCGCCCGTCTGCGCGTGCACGATCCCCGCGCCATGCCCAAGGCCCGCCCGCTGCTCCCGGAGGCCACGTTCGTGGACGACATGAATGCCGTGGCCGAGGGTTGCGACGCCCTGGTTGTAGCCACTGAGTGGGAGGAATTCAAACAGCTCGATCTGGACCGCGCCCGAAAGGCCATGACCCACCCGATCATGTTTGACGGGCGCAATCTGTTTGACCCGCAGGAGATGGAGCGATTGGGCTGGATTTACAAGAGCGTGGGCCGTTAAGCCCGCCCCCACCGTGTCTGGCGGTAGCAAATCCAGTCCGGCAGCCCGGCCGCTCACCCGGCAATCCTGCGCCGCAGCTCGGCCGCCGGCTGTCCAGGTCAGTGCCGGCTTGATCTTTCAAGCCGGCCGCTTGCTCATCACCCGCCGCCCCACCGGTGCGCACCTGGCCGGTCTGTGGGAATTCCCCGGTGGCAAACGCCGACCCCGAGAGAGCTTCCAACAATGCCTGGTGCGCGAATTGCGAGAAGAACTGGGCATCGAAGTCGCCGTAACGAGGTTGCTGGACGAAGTCACGCACACGTACCCGGAAAAGACCGTCCGCCTGAAGTTCTTTCTGTGCCGGCTGCTGGCAGGCCGCCCCCGCCCGCTGGGGTGCGCCGCCGTCCGTTGGGTCAGCCCGCGCGAGCTGGGCCGCTATAACTTTCCCGCGGCGGACGCGCGTTTGCTCGAGCGCCTGGTGGCCGACACCCAATTGTGGCGTACCACCGCGCTGCCCCCCAAGCCCCGCGCCACGACCTGCCCCCACAAGGCCCGCCAGCAAGCCAGAGGCTCTGGAGGCTGACGGCTGGACGCGCCAAGGTCATCCGCATACCCTGCCCTCATGCACGCCAACTCACGCCGGCCCGTCCAGCAGGTTAGCGGTACGGCTCCAAGCAGCAGGCGCCGCGCGCTGTCGCCGCGCGCTGCCGCCCGGGCGTGCCCGTCGCTGCCATCCTGCTCGCCCGCTCTGCGGATCGCAATCCGGACCGGCTTGGCCTTGGCACCGTGGGCCGGCTTGAGCGTGTGGCCACCAGTGGACTACAGCCGGCTGGTCCTCATCCCATGAGCGGCCGGACATCCCTCTCATCTCGGCACTCGATCTGGGTGCGTTCGTTGACCGATTCCCTTGGGCTGGTCGTCGCGCTGGCGCTCTTGATTGTCACTTTCAGCCTGGCCACGCGGCATTTTTTTAGCGCGGAAACCTTCCGCACCATCGCCAACCAAATCCCCGCCGCCTTGTTAGTCGCCACAGGCATGACCGCGGTGCTGATCGTAGCCGAGATTGACCTGTCGGTCGGCTCCGTCATGGGCCTGTGCGGCGCGGTGGTCGGCGTGGCCATGACCCGCTGGCAGTGGCCGCTGTGGGCGGCGCTGCTCGCCGGTCTGGGCACGGGCGCCGCCTGCGGGGCCTTCAACGGCCTGGTCTCGGTCCGCTGGCGACTGCCCTCGTTCATCGTGACCCTGGGCATGTTGGAAATGGCCAGGGGCGCGGCGCACGCGCTGACACGCTCCCAGACGCAATACATCGGCACGGCCATCGAGGGCGTCGCCGCCACCAGCCTGCTGGGCTTGTCGTTGCCGTTCTTGCTGTCGCTGCTCGTGGTCGCGGCGGGGCAGGTGGTGCTCTCCCACGCGGTGTTCGGCCGGCAGATGTTGGCCGTGGGCGCCAATGAATTGGCCGCCCGACTCAGCGGCATTGACCCGCGACGGGTCAAAGTGATCGTGTTTGTTGTCACCGGCCTGCTGGTGGCTTTAGCGGCGGTCGTTGACACCTCCCGGTTTCAATCGGCAAACCCCAACGCCGGCGGCGGCTTCGAGTTGCAGGCCATCGCCGCTGCGGTCATCGGCGGCACCAGCCTCATGGGCGGACGCGGCTCGCTCGTGCGCACGTTCTTCGGCGTGCTGATCATTGCCGTGCTCAACTCCGGCCTGGCCGCTGTGGGCGCCAAAGACGAAACCAAACGGCTCGTCACCGGCGCGGTCATTGTCGCCGCCGTCGTGCTGGATTGCTACCGCCGCCGCCTCGGTCAATCGCGAACTCCATGAAACCTCGAATTGTCGTCCTCGGCAGCTCCAACACCGACATGATCGTCAACGTGCCGCGCATCCCGCGTCCGGGCGAGACCGTGCTGGGCGGCCAGTTCCTCATGGCTGCCGGCGGCAAAGGCGCCAACCAGGCCGTCGCCGCCGCGCGGGTGGGCGGTAACGTGACCTTCATTGCCCGTGTGGGCGACGATATGTTTGGCCGACGGGCCATCGAGGCATTTCAAAAGGAAGGCATCCATGTGGATTTCGTACTCCGTGACGCGGACAGACCCTCCGGGGTGGCGTTGATTTTTGTGGCGGCAGATGGACAGAACAGTATCGCGGTGTCACCCGGTGCCAACGCACGATTGACCCGGCTGGATGTCCGCCGTGCCGCCAGCGTGCTGGACGGCGCCAGCGCACTCCTGATGCAGTTGGAAACACCTCTGGACACCGTCGTGGCGGCCGCTGAGCTGGCTGCCGCCCGGCATGTGCCGGTGATTCTGAACCCCGCACCGGCCAGATCACTCCCCCGCTCGTTGCTGCGGCGTGTCGGTCTGCTGACTCCCAACCAAGCCGAGGCCAGTGCATTATCCGGCGTCGAGGTGCGCGACACGCACTCCGCCGCCCGGGCCGCGGGCAAGCTGCAAGCGCGCGGGGTCGGCACGGTAATTATCACCCTGGGAGCCAAGGGCGCATTTGTAGCCGACGGCAAGGGCCAGCAGTTGGTGACCGGATTCAAGGTCAGGGCTGTGGACACCACCGCTGCAGGCGACGTGTTCAACGGCGCCCTGGCGGTCGCGCTGGCCGAGGGCAAGCCGCTGCTTGAGGCCGTGCGCTTTGCCAACGCCGCCGCCGCCCTGTCGGTCACTCGCTTGGGTGCCCAACCCTCCGCACCCACCCGAGCCGAAGTGGAGCGCTTCCTCAAGACCCACTCGCCAATCGCAGGCTGACCACCCGGCACTTCGACCGCCGCCATCCCCCGGCGTTCGCCCCGCCCCAGCCCCGTACTATCCCCATCGCTTGACCTAATTTACGTCGCATATGCGATAAAAGTTGGTAGTCACTGCAGATGTGCTATCGTTTTCGCGATCCTGCCACGCCCAATTTGTGTCGCATATGCGACAGAAGTTGGTCGGAGCTGGGGGGCGGGTGGGGTTGTGCTCGGGCTGGGGATTGTCAAGGGTGGTGTTCCGGCTCAGATTGTGGCCTGAGATGGATGTCATGCGATGCTCCAGGCTTGGTTTGGCTGCGGTTGCGGTCGGTTTACTGTGTCCACAACGGGTTTTCGCCATCGAAGCGGTCGCGCCCCAGCGCCCGTGCCGCATCGAGGTGGTGGAGGCCGGCTCGGGCTGGCCGGTGCCGTTGGTGGAACTGCGCACCACCCACCACGCGCGGTTTGTGAGCGATAACGCCGGAGTCATCGCCTTCGACCTGCCGGAGTTGATGGGGCGAGAGACGTGGTTCGATGTGCTCGGGAACGGCTATGAAGTGCCCAAAGACGGATTTGGCTACCAAGGGGTGCGTTTGACGCCGCAGGCGGGCAAGACGCTGCGGGTGGAAGTCCAGCGGCGCATCGTGGCCAAGCGGCTGGGGCGGCTGACCGGCGGCGGGTTGTTCGCCGAGAGCCAGAAACTGGGGGCAGCATTGGACTGGCAGGAATCGGGGGTGCTGGGGTGCGACAGTGTTCAAAACGCCGTGCATCGGGGGCGGCTGTTCTGGGTATGGGGCGACACGACCTTGGCGCGTTATCCGCTGGGCATCTTCCACGCCACGGGTGCGACGACAGCGAGTCAACCGCTGGGCAGTTTTGAGCCGCCGGTGCGGTTGAAGTTCGACTATTTCACGGATGCCGGGGGCAACCCGCGCGCGGTGGCGCCAATGCCGGGCGAAGGTCCGACCTGGGTCACGGGCTGCGTGAGCCTGCCGGACGGCAGCGGTGTGCCGCGGTTGGTCGGCGCGTTCCTGAAGGTCAAGCCGCCCATGGAAGGTTACCAGTGGGGGCTGTGCGTCTGGGACGAGGCGACGGAGAACTTCAAACTGTTGCGGGTGATTTGGACCAAGTCCGAGCACGCGCCCAAGCCGCCGCCGCTGCCGGAGGGGCATTCAGTCAGGTGGACGGACAGCGCGGGCCGGGCGTGGGTGTTGTTCGGCAATCCGTTGCCGACGTTGCGTTGCCCAGCCACGTTCGAGGCCTGGCAGGACCCGACCACGTGGGAGGTGCTCAAGCCGCAAGAGACATTGGTTTCTGCGTCGGACGGTCAGCCGGTGAAGCCCCACAGTGGCTCGATTGCCTGGAATCCGTGGCGCAAGCGCTGGGTGACGGTGTTCATGCAGGGGTTTGGCAAGCCGTCGGCGTTTGGCGAGCTGTGGTACGCGGAGGCGGACGCGCCCACCGGTCCGTGGGGCAGGGCGGTGAAGATTCTGAGCCACCCGAACTACACCTTCTACAATCCGCGGATTCACCCCGAGTTCACACCGGCGGACTCGCCGGTGCTGCTGTTCGAGGGCACCTACACGATGCAGTTTGCCGACAGGCCCAGCCCCACGCCGCGGTACGATTACAACCAGATCCTTTACCGGCTGGATTTGGACGATCCGGCGCTTCGACCGGCGCAGAGCCGGTGAGGTGGCGGGTTGACCTGCGGCATTCGGGACGAGGTGACCGTTGGCGGGCGGGCTTGACGCACGGCGCGGCGGCACGTGAGGCTGGGAGAGGAATGCGAGTAGTTCTGATTGTGCTGCCGGTCGTGGTGGCAGGGTGGGGCTTGGCCGCCGAGCGGTTGGAGGTGACCGCGGCGGGCCATGAGCGTCGGATTGACCTGGTCTGGCAACAGCCGGCGGGTGTGGAAGTGGAGGGCTGGATGGTGTGGCGGGCGGCTGAACCGGGCGGGCCGTTCGAGCGCCTGGACGCACAGCCCCGTCCGTACCCCGTCCTGAGCGATTTCATTGGCGAGAACGGGCGTGCCTTGTTTTACCGGGTTGCAGGCGTGCGGGGGTCGGCGACCGTTTGCACCTCGGCAGTCGTCTCGGCCGTGTCGCGTGCGATGCCTGACGAGGAGCTGCTGACCTCGGTTCAGGAGGCCACATTCCGCTATTTCTGGCATTACGGGCATCCGGTGAGCGGCCTGGCGCGCGAGCGGTTGGGCAGTGGCGACACGGTGACCACGGGCGGCTCGGGCTTTGGCATCATGGCCATCGTGGTGGGCGTGGAACGGGGATTTGTGACGCGCGAGGCTGCCGCCCGGCGGGTTTTGGGGATGCTGCGTTTTCTGGAGGAACGGGCCACCCGATATCACGGGGCCTGGGCGCACTGGTTGAACGGGCGGACAGGCCGGACCATTCCGTTCTCGCAGTTCGACGACGGGGGCGATTTGGTTGAAACCTCGTTTTTGGTGCAGGGGCTGTTGACCGCCCGCCGGTATTTCGACCGGGATGAGCCGGTCGAGCAGGAGCTGCGGCAACGTGCCACACGCCTGTGGGAGGGCGTGGAGTGGGATTGGTATCGGGGCGAACCAAAGGGCGCGCAACTGCTCTGGCATTGGTCGCCCAATCACGGCTGGAAAATCCGCCACCGCATTGGCGGTCACTTCAACGAGTGCCTCATCACTTACCTGCTGGCGCTGGCGTCGCCGACGCATCCGATCCCGGCCGGCTGCTACACCAACGGCTGGCTGGGGGGCAATGTGGCGGGCTTCACCAACGGACGGGCCTACTTCGGCATCAAGCAACCGGTGGGTTGGCCGATGGGCGGTCCGTTGTTCTTCACCCAGTTTTCCTTTCTCGGGTTCGACCCGCGGGGTTGGCGAGCGCCCGAGTGTGATTACTTCGAGAACAACCGGGCCATCAGCCGCATTCACCACGCCTACGCAGTTCGCAACCCCGGCCGGCACGTTGGCTACGGCCCAACCGTCTGGGGGTTGACGGCGTGTGATGGCCCGGACGGTTACAAGGCCCGTGAACCGCGGTACGACGATGGCACGGTGGCGCCGACCGCAGCGTTGTCGGCCATGCCCTACGTACCAGAGCAGTCCCTGGCGGCGCTGCGGCACTACTACCAGGCGCTTGGGAAACGTCTCTGGGGCGATTTCGGTTTCCGGGACGCCTTCAACCTGGACCGGGACTGGTTTGCCAACAGCTACCTGGCCATTGACCAGGGACCGATTGTGGTCATGATCGAGAACCAGCGGACCGGCCTTTGCTGGCGGCTGTTCATGGCCAACGCCGAGGTGACCGCCGGGCTTGAGCGGGCCGGCTGGATGCGGCAGCCGTTGGACCGGTCGCGCCGGCGGGCGCCGCGGTCGCCGTCGCTCGGGGCGCGAACTGCCCCGGCGGGGGCTTGTTCAGGCGATGGGTCTTCAACTCGGCGTAGATAGACTGGGCCAGCCGGGATTTGGCAAAGCCGAGGACCTTGGCACCGGACAGGCCAAAAAACCGGTCCAGGTCGGCCGAGGTGTAATGTTGCACGACCGGGTAGGCGGCAAAGTCTCTGAGGATTTTGGCCCGGGTGACTGCCGATACGTCGCGCGCAAGCAGCACGAAGTGCAAATGCGACTTGCTGTGGCGCAGGCGCTCCTGGCTCGGAATGAGGATTCGCGCCCGCAGCGCAAACGGGAACAAGCGCTCCACGCTCCTGGTGGGTGGTGTTGCTGTTGGCGCGGCGCTCGGCAACGGGGCGTGATCCGAGTCGGCCGGGTGATCTGAGCCGGCCGCTGGACAGGCGCGCATGGGTTCTGGTGTCATAAATCTGTTTGTCCGCAGGGGAGTGTAAGCATCCGCCCATCGCCAGAACAGCCGTAACCGCGCCAGCGACCCGTTTGGAGACGCGTCTTGCGTGGGCGAGCGTCAGCCGCGGGCGCGGGGCTTTGGTGCGGCAACACCCCCCGCGGCTTGTGCCGGCAAGCCAGAAAGCTGCCGACCCTTCAAGAAAAGGCAGCGCGCGCCGCGACACTCGGTGCTTCAGTCCGTATGCGCCCGCTGCAAACAATCCGGTGATCTTGGCCGGTGACAGCGCGGGGATGGGTTGGTATGCTGCAACGCCCGAAGCATGAGATTGCGTCGAACGACCGCTTCCGTTGCCGCCGGGTTCTGTTGGCTTGCCCGGTTGGCGGCGCTGGCCGGGCTGTTGACCGCGGCTGCCGGCGCGGTTGCCGCGGAACGACTGGACCGCAGCCTGGTGGCGTTGGCCACGGGGACGAACTCGGTGTACCTGGGCTGGCGTCTGCTGGCCGCCGACCCGCCCGATGTGGCTTTTGAGGTCTATCGCTCCGCCACTGCCAGCGGGCCGCGCGTGCGCCTGACAACCCGGCCGCTGAAGGAGTCGTGCAATTTCGTGGACACCAATGCGGCGGGCGGGTCATGGCATTACGTGGTGCAACCGGTCAGCGCCCGTGGCAGGCTGGCAGAGGCCGGTCCCATCACGGCCCAGGTCGCAGGGCAATCCACGGCATTCCAGCGGCTGACGCTGCAGGGGCATTACACGAGCGACAAGGTCGGGATAGCGGACCTGGACGGCGACGGCCAACTAGACTTCGTGGTCAAGCAGCCAAACCAGATTAGCGACCCGGGCGTCTGGCGGCGGAGCGAGGACACGTTCAAACTGGAGGCCTACAAGGGCGACGGCACGTTGCTCTGGCGGCATGATCTGGGCTGGAACATCGAACAAGGCGTCTGGTGGTCGCCGTTTGTCGTGTTCGATCTGGACGGAGATGGCCGGGCCGAGGTGGCGGCCAAGACTGCGCCGACCGACCGGGATTACCGTGACGCCGAGGGCAAAGTGACCAGCGGTCCTGAGTGGTGCTCGGTGTTCGACGGACAGACGGGCCGGGAAATCGCGCGCGTGGACTGGCCGGCGCGCGGGAACGTGACCGATTGGGGCGACCCGCGCAACAACCGCGCCTCCCGTCACCTCATGGGCGTGGCCTGGTTGGACGGGCAACGCCCGAGTCTGCTGCTCCTCCGCGGCACTTACACCAAGATGGTCGTGCATGCCTACGACCTGGTGGACGGCCGGCTCCATCCTGTTTGGCGCTGGTGTGGTGACGACGAGACGCCGCCGGTGCGCGGCCAGGGCATGCATGGCGTGCACACGGTGGACGTGGATGGCGACGGGCGGGACGAGGTGGTGCTGGGCGCGGCGGTGTTGGACGACAACGGGCGGGTGCTGTGGAACCTCGGCATGGGGCATCCGGATGCGGTGTATGTGTCTGACATCCTGCCGGAACGCCCCGGGTTGGAGATCATCTACGGGTTCGAGACCCGGCAACGCAGCAACGGGTTTTGCGTGGTGGAGGCCAAGACCGGGAGGCTGATTTGGGGCTGCCCCCATCCCACCGAGCACATTCACAGCCAGGGGATGTTCGGCGACTTTGACCCCGAGAATCCGGGACCGGAGTTCTACGACGGTGAGAAGTTCAATCGTGACCGCTGGACTTACAGCGCGCGGGACGGCCGGCTGCTGGCCAGGGAGGATTTGGGCAGCCTGTCGCCGTATGCGATCTGGTGGGCCGATGGCGATCTGCGGTGGGTGGCCGTGCGCGGACGCATCGGGCCTTATCGCGGCCCGGTGGCGGATACCTACGAGGGCCGGGTGGTGGCCGTGGGTGACATTCTTGGGGATTGGCGGGAAGAACTGGTCACGTCGCTGCCCGGCGAGCTGCGCATTTACACGACCACGCGCCCGGCCACGAGCCGACGGGTCTGTCTGCTCCAAGATCGGGCCTATCGCTCGGACCTGGCCCATGCGGCAATGGGTTACCTCTACCAGCCACAGGCCAGCGGCACGCCCATGCCAGGGCGTTGAATGCTGCCAGACCGCCTTCCGCAGGCGGTGCGGCTGCGCCCCGGTTTTCGGTGCAGCAGCCCAGAAACAGAAAAGTGTTTCCAAGCGCGCCAACCGGGTCAAAACTGGCCCGGCATCATGGACCGAGCCGTGTTTCTGGATCGGGACGGGACGCTCATCGAGGAGCGCCATTACCTCCATCGTCCCGAGGATGTGGTCGTGCTGCCGGGCGCGCCGGCGGCGCTGCGGCGCTTGGGCGCGGCCGGTTTCCGAATCATCCTGGTTACGAACCAATCGGGGGTGGGCCGGGGATACTTCACCCTGGCGGAGGTCGAGGCGGTTCACGCGCACCTGGCCGGTCTGCTGGCGGCCCACGGCGTGCGGTTGGACAAGACGTATGTGGCGCCGGAGGCGCCGGAGCAGCCCAGCCGGGGGCGCAAACCGTCGCCGCAGTTTCTGTTCGACGCGCGGGACGAGTTCGGCCTGGACCTGGGGGATTGCTACATGGTCGGCGACAAATTAGCCGACCTGCAATGCGGCTGGAACGCGGGCGTGCGGGCGGCCATCCTGGTGCGGACCGGCTACGGCGCGGAAACCGAGCGCCGCCACGCTGCGGAGCTGGGACGGGCGGTGGTGGTGGACGACCTGGCGGCTGCGGCGGACTGGATTCTGGGCTCGGCAGGCCGAGACCTGGCTGCCCGGCAGGCAGCCAGCCCGGCGGCCTGATTGGGCGACCCCGTTGTCGGCGTTGAATGTTCAAGGCGTATGTGTGGCATCGTAGGGTATGTGGGGCGACGCGAGGCGGCGCCGGTGCTGATCGAAGGGTTGAAGCGGCTGGAGTACCGCGGTTACGATTCGGCGGGTTTGTGCACGCTGGACGGCGCGGCGCTGCAAGTGCGCAAGTGCAAGGGCCGTGTCGCGCGGCTGGCCGAGTTGGTCGAGCGCAACCCCCTCGGCGGCACGCTGGGCGTCAGCCACACCCGCTGGGCCACCCACGGACCACCTTCCGACGAAAATGCGCATCCGCATCTGGACCAGAGCGGACGCATTGCCGTGGTTCACAACGGCGTCATTGAGAACTTCGAGTCGCTGAAGCAACGGCTGCTCCGGGCGGGTCACACCTTCCGGTCATCCACCGACACCGAGGTGCTGGCGCACCTGATCGGGGAGCATTACGCGCGGCTGGAAGGCGCTGCCGGCAGCCGGCATCCGCTGGCGCAGGCGGTGATCAACGCCCTCCCGGAAGTGGCCGGTACCTACGGCTTGGCGGTCGTTTGCACAGAGCATCCGGGCGTGTTGGTCGGCGCCCGCCGCGGGTCGCCGCTGATTGTGGGCGTGGGCGAGGGCGAGAACCTGCTGGCCAGCGATGTGGCGGCGCTGGTGGCGCACACGCGACAGGTGATTTATCTCAACGACGGGGAGGTGGTGACGCTGACGGCGGAGCGGTTCGAGGTGGAGTCCCCGGGCACGGGCCGCGCGCCGGTTCAGATCAGCCAGCTCGACTTCACGCCGGAGGAGGCGGAGAAGGGCCCGTTCCCGCACTTCATGCTCAAGGAAATCTTCGAGCAACCCCAGACGGTGCGCAATGCGCTGCGCGGCCGACTGGACCGCGAGGGCGCGATGGCCCGATTTGGCGGGCTGAACATGAGCACGGCGGAGTTGCGGGCGGTGGATCGGGTGGTCATTGCCGCCTGCGGCACAAGCTGGCACGCCGGGTTGGTGGGCGAATACCTGCTGGAGGAACTGGCCCACGTGCCGGCGGAGGTGGAATACGCCAGCGAATTCCGCTACCGCAACGCGCCGTTCGACACCCACACGCTGCTGCTGGTCATCACCCAGTCCGGCGAAACGCTGGATACCCTGGCCGGGTTGCGCGAGGCCAAGCGTCGCGGGCACAAGGTGCTGGGCATCTGCAACGTCGTGGGCAGCACCATTGCGCGCGAGGCGGACGGCGGCATCTACCTGCACGCCGGGCCGGAGATCGGCGTGGCCTCCACCAAGGCGTTCACCTCGCAGGTGACGGTCCTGGCGCTGTTCGCGTTGTTTATGGGGCGCATCCGGATGTTGTCGCCCCGCGAGGGGGCGCGGCTGCTGGACGCCTTGGAGGCAATTCCGGATCAAATCCAGCGGGTGTTGGACCAGAACGACCACATCCGTCAGATTGCGCTCAAGTACAAAGAGGCGTCGGACTTTCTGTTTCTGGGCCGGCTCTCCAGTTTCCCGGTGGCGCTGGAGGGCGCACTCAAGCTCAAGGAAATCTCCTACATCCATGCCGAGGGCTATCCCGCCGCCGAGATGAAGCACGGCCCCATTGCGCTGATTGACCCGCAGACGCCCAGCGTGTTTGTGGCGCCGATGGACCAGATCTACGACAAGACGCGGAGCAACATCGAGGAAGTCCGCGCGCGCCACGGACCGATCATCGCCGTCACCACCGAAGGCAACGCGGAGTTGGCGGACAAGGTCAACGACGTGATCTACGTGCCACGGACGCTGGACTGTCTCTACCCGTTGCTGACGGTCGTGCCCCTTCAGTTGCTGGCCTACCACATCGCCGTGTCGCGCGGATGCGACATGGACAAACCGCGCAATCTGGCCAAGAGCGTCACGGTCGAGTAACCGCGGCTCAACTCCGAAAGCAGCGCGCGGCCAGGAGATTGGCCGCCGCCCCGAAACCCAGCAACACCGCCAGCGGCGTCAGCACCGCGCCGAATCCGCTTCCGAAGCTGATCAGATGATGAAGCGCCTGCAAGGCCCAGCCGGTGGGCAGGGTTAGCGCCACGAGCTGCAACGCCCGGGGCGCCATTTCCAGCGGCCACCAGCAGCCGCCCAAGGCCGCCATCAACAGGCTGGCCAGCACACAGGCGGCTGCAATGCGGTCGTCGGCCGGGATCAGCGAGCCGGCCAACACGCCCAGGGAGGCGGCGACCCAGGCAAACACCAGCAACGTCAACAGAACCGCCGGCAGGTTCGCCCCCAATGGCACCCCAAAGACCAGGCGACCCACCGCCAGCAGAAAGACAATCTGCACCGCGCCAAGCAGCATCAGCCCGTAAATCTTGCCCAGCACCAGTTCCCGGGACCGGACGGCCAGCGCCAGCACCCGCCGCAACACGCCCTCCCGCCGTTCCGCCGCCACGCTTGCACCGCCAAACACCAGCAGGTTCATCAGCAGATACATCACCAAGTTGCCCGGTAGGGAGAAGTTGAAGCCAGATGGCACAGGTTTGCGCCCGGCAAAGCGCGCCTCCAGGCCCACGGGATTCGGTCTGGCCATCACGGCCCGCAGGCCGGCCTCGGTCAGCGCGTTGGAACCGGCCGGTTGGGTCACAGTCTCCAAGATGTGGCCGTTGAGGGCAATTAAGGCCCGCACCAACCGCAGCTCCACGATGGCCGCGTCGCCTTCCGCCGCATCCGAGCGCGGGCTGAAGGCCACCTTGGTTGGCTGTTGAGCCAGCACGCGGGCCGTGAAATCCGGCGGCAGGCGCAGTCGGCAGACGGCCGACCCGGCGTTGGTGGATGCCACCAGCCACATCCCTTGCGCGCCCAACTCCTCCAGGAACACCCGCCCCAAGAAGTTGGTGTCCAAGTTTTCCACCAGCACGGGCGGTTTCCGGTTGGCCGGCGCGCCCGGCCCTCGCATTGCAAAGCCCATGAAATACACAAACACAAGCGGCATCAGGAAAAGCCACACCCACGCGCTCCTGCGCCTGAGAAACAGCCGCAGGTCGTTGTGGCCGATGGCGAAGATGGGATTCATCCGGAAATCGGCCTTTCACGCCGGGACGCCGAGCGGTGGACGGGCAAGGCTGGTGGCGCGCACCGCCCCGGCCGGCTCCCCGCGCCCCACGGGTGACCCGGAGGTGTCGCTCCTGCCGTGATAGCGGGAAGCATCGGTGCTGTTTGGGTGGTGGCTTGCGGATTCATGCGCGCAGACCTTTTCGGAAACGCCGCCGGAACAGCAGGGCAGCGACCGCCAGCAGCGCGAGGCTCAGGATGGCCAACTGAAGGGTCACCTGTACCCAAGGTGCGTCGCCGCCACCGTACTCCAGGCGGCGCACGGTTTCGGCGAACCAGTAGGTCGGCAACAGGGGGCTGATGTGCTGGCGCAGCAGGGCCGGCAATTGTTGCGGCGGGAAAGCGCAGCCGCCGGCCACGGCCAGCGCCATTGCCACAAGAGTGTTCACCGTGTTGCCGACCCGCTCGTCGCCTGTCAACGCGCCCAGCACCGCCATGAAGCTGGCGGCGAACCCGGCGTAACCGACGCTCAGCGCGGCCAGCGCCAGGGGGTGCTGCCAAGGGATGCGGAAGACCAGCGCGCCGCCGCCCAACAGCACGGCGCTGCCGGCCAGCAGAAGCACCGTCGCCAGAGCCACCTTGCCCGCTACGAAGGGCAGCAGACTGTGGCGCAGGGTGTGGTACCGCTCGAACGTGTGCAACCGCACTTCGCGGTGCAGGTCGTTGAGGCTGTTGCCGGCGATGAACAGCAGGAACATCCCCGTCATGCCCGCCAGGAGATAGCCGAAAAGGTTGAAACCATCGGCACGCCCCGGTTTGGCCGGTCTGGCAGGTGATTCCCTGGCAGTGGCCGGCCAGGACACCGGTTCTGGAGGTTGCTTGCTGTAGGTGACCAGCGGCGGATTCACATAGGCCCTGGCCGCTTGGAGCTTTTCACCCGCACGCTCGATTAGCGCGGCGACCTGGCGGTAGTCCGCTTGACCCTCGAAGACCGCCTGCCAGGCCGGGAATTCGGAGCCGAAGTTGCGGGCAAGGGCGCTGAGGGCGGTCACCACCACTTCTAACAGCTCCTCCAGCACGGTTGGATGCACGGATTGCGCCGGGTTTTTGATCAGTTCCAGGCTCACGCGCTGGCTGCCGGACAAGTAGCCCCGGGTGAAGTTGGTGGGAATAACGAGCACCGCGGCCAGCTTGTTGGCCAGCAGTTCGCGCTCGGCGGCTGCCCGGTCCAGAAACAGTGGCTCCAGGTGGTTGCCTGCCCTGCCTTGTTGCGACATCCCCCGCAACATCCGCGTCAGTGGCGTATCGTCCTGGTCCACCACCCCGAGCCGGATGCGCCCCAGGGCTGCGCCACCGCCGCCAAAAGTGAGGCCGATCAGCGCGGTGATGGCCAGTGGGATGGCCAAGTTGATGAGCCAAGGCAGCGGGTTGCGCCGGGCGCGGCGCAGGTCTTTGGCCAGCAGGATACCCAGCATGCTCACTCGCGCAGCTCGCGCCCGGTCAACTGCAGAAACACGTCGTTCAGGTTGGGGCGCTTGAGCGTGATATTCTCCACCCGCACCGGCAAGGCTAGCAGGGCCTTCAGGCACTCGGCCGGGTCCATGTCGCCCGCTGCCGCCACGACCAGTTGACGCGCGGACTTTTGGATGAGGCGAAACCGCGCGCCCAGTCCGTGCCATTTCTCCACCGCAGCGTCTTTCAGGTCGGCTTCTACGACAAACACGCGGTCGCCGCCAAGCCGCTCCTGGAGTTGCTTCAACGAGCCCTCCGCCAGCAACCGGCCGTGATCCAGGATGCCGATGCGGTCGCAGAGCGTCTCGGCCTCCTCCAGGTAATGGGTGGTGTAGAGGATTGCCGTGCCGCCGGCGCGCAATTCGCGGATGAACCCCAGGATGTTCCAGCGCGCCTGCGGGTCAATGCCCACCGTCGGCTCGTCCAGCAGCAGGAGTTGGGGACGATGCAGCAACGCGCAGCCGAGGTTGATGCGGCGCTTCATGCCGCCAGAATAGGTGCGGACCGTGTCTTGCGCCCGGTCGCTCAACCCAAGGGCTTCGAGCAATTCCCCGGCCCGGCTGCGCGCCTGGCCAGCGCTCAGACCGGCCAGCCGGCCCCAAAACTCCAAGTTTTCGCGCCCCGTCAGGTCCTCGTAAATGGCCAGGTCCTGCGGCACGAAGCCCATCAGGCGCTTGGCCTGCTGCGGATTATCGCTCAATGGTGTGCCAGCCACCAGCACCTTGCCGGCATCCGGTTTGAGCAGGCCCGTGATCAGGGAAAGGGTTGTCGTCTTGCCGGCACCGTTCGGCCCGAGCAGTCCGTACAACTCGCCAGCGCGCACCTCGAAGGTGACGTCGTCCACAGCTCGGACGCTCCCAAACGACTTGCAAAGGCTGCACACGCCCAGAAGGCTCATTGGTTGGAGGCTACACGACGCAGGCTTTGATACAAGAGACTTCCCGCGGCGCGCGTCACGCGGCGCGCGTGCGGCCGGAATGACCCGGGTGCAGGGCGCAGCGTCCCGGGCCGCAGTCGGGCTGGAAACGCTCGTGGTTACCGCCACGGGTCGGGGCGGCAGTTGCCAACACCGGCAACCGGTCCCTCGCGCGGCCGATTGATGGTACTGTCGGCGAGAAGGCCACACGGTCTGGTCATTCCAAAAATGGCGTTGGCGCGGCGGCTCGCTTGGTATTTAATGCGGCCCGTGGCAGCAGTGCAGCCCCAGCCCGATAACCGCATGGCGGCCACGGAGTCCCAACCGCTCCGGCCTGCCCCGGCTCACGTGCTCCTGGTCGAGGACGACCCGGAAATGCCCGGCGTGCTGGGCGACCTGCTCGCCCCGGACGGCATCGTGTTGAGCTGCGCACCGGACGCCCGGCAGGCGCTGGCCCGCGCGGCAGCCGGGCCGTGTGACCTGGTGCTGCTGGACCTAGGTTTGCCGGAGGTGGACGGTTTTGCCCTGTTGCGCCAGCTCAAGGAGTCGCCGCAAACCAGCGCCATCCCGGTGATCGTGGTCACGGCGTGGAACAGCCCTTCCGACAAGCTGCGCGGTTTCGAGCTGGGCGCGGTGGATTACGTGACCAAGCCGTTCGATGCGGCCGAATTGCGCGCCCGGGTGCGTGCCGCGCTGCGAACCAAATCGCTCCAGGACGAGCTGGCGCGGACCAACCGGCAACTGGAAGCCGCCCGCGCCGCCGCCGAAACGGCCGCCCGTGCCAAGGCCGATTTCCTGGCCCGCATGAGCCACGAAATCCGCACCCCCATGAACGGCGTCATCGCCATGTGCGGTCTGTTGCGCGACACCCCGCTGACAGCCGAGCAGCGCGGTTACATCGAGACCATCCACGCCAGCGGCGAGGCGCTGCTGACGATCATCAACGAGATTCTGGACTTCTCGAAGATCGAGTCGGGGAAACTGGAGATCGAGCATGTCCCGTTTGGCCTGCGGGGGTGCGTGGAGGAGGCCCTGGACCTGCTGGCCGCGCGGGCGGCCGAGAAGAAGCTGGAGCTGGCCTATGCCATGGACGAGGGCGTGCCGTCGCCGTTGATTGGCGACAGCAACCGGCTGCGCCAGGTGCTGGTGAACCTGCTGAGCAACGCGGTCAAGTTCACCCACGCCGGCTACGTGTTGCTCAACGTCCGCCTCCTGTCCACCGCCGCCGGGGCCGCCCCGGCGGAGTCCCCCTGTTGGCTGCAATTCTCGGTGCAGGACACCGGCATCGGGATTCCGCCCGACCGCATGGCGCGATTGTTTCAGCCTTTCAGTCAGGCGGACGCCTCCACCGCGCGCCACTACGGGGGCACGGGGTTGGGGCTGGCCATAAGCCGCAGCCTGGTTGAAGCCATGGGCGGCAAGATGTGGGTCGAAAGCGTGCCACAGAAGGGATCCACCTTCCATTTCACCCTGCCGCTGCGCTTGCACCCGGCCAGTCACGCGGACGAAGCCGCCGGTGTGCCTCCGGCTCTGGCAGGCCGGCGCGTGTTGATCGTGGAAAGCCACCCCGCGCTGTGTCGCCTGCTGCTGGATCAAACCCAGCGGTGGGGGTTGGTCCCGCGCGAGACGACCAGCGCCCGGACCGCCCTGCAGTGGCTCCGGGAGGGTGAACACTTCGACGTGGCGCTGGTGAATCACGCCCTGCCGGAGGGGGATGGTTTGCAACTGGTCGCGGAAATGCAGCGGTTGCCCGCCGGCCAGCGGATGGCCGTGGTGTTGTTGGTTCCGGTGGGCGCCCGGGCCGACCCAGCGCAGGGGGCAGGCGCGGGCGTTGCCGCCTGCCTGACCAAACCGCTCAAGCCGCTTCAACTGCGCGAGACGCTGCTGCGGCTTTGCGGCGCGAGCGCTCCAGCGGCGACCCCGGCCCCGGCAACCGGGCCAAAACTCGATCCCCACACGGCTGAGCGTCTTCCCATGCGTGTCTTGCTCTGCGACGACAACATCATCAACCAGAAGGTGGCCGTGCGGCTGCTGCAACAGTTGGGCTACCGAGCAGACGTGGCCCACAACGGCGTCGAAGCCCTCGCCGCCCTGGACCGCAGCCCGTACGACCTGGTCATCATGGACCTGCTGATGCCGGACATGGACGGTCTGGAGGCCACGCGCATCATCCGGCAGCGCCAACAGGACCCGGTCCGCTATCCCCATTACCACAGGCGCATCGTTATTGTAGCCATGACCGCCAGCGCCATGCAGAGCGACCGCGAGCGCTGCCAGGCTGCCGGGATGGACAACTTTCTGGCCAAACCGGTCCGGCCAGAGGACATCCGGCGCATCGTCGAGCGCTGGGGCGCGGAGATCGTCCAAGCCCGCCAAGCCGCGGGCGATGGTCCTCCCCCGCCCGCCCAGCCCCCCGCGCCGCCGGCTGCAGCCGTGCCCGAAGGCGAGTCGTCCGTGGACCTGGAGCGGCTGCGGGACTTCACGGACGGCAACCCTGACGCCATGCGCGAGCTGGTCGCCCTCTACACGCAGCAAACCAGCCGGCAATTGGAAGAACTGGACGCGGCCGTGCGCAACGGGGACGCGCCGGAAGTCCGCCGGCTGGCCCACAGTTGTGCCGGCGCCAACCTCACCTGCGGCATGCGTCGTCTGGGCCATTTGCTCCGCCACATGGAACACCGGGCCGAGGTCGGCGACTTGACGGACGCGCCAGGGCTGTATGCCCAGGCACGCGCCGAGTTTCAACGCGTCTGCGACATCCTGGCTGGCCGCGGCCTGTCGCCTGCCCCCCCAACCGCCCCCAGCCCACTGTCTTGAGCAAGAATCTACTCATCATCGAAGACGACAAGCTCGTCGCCAATATCTACCGCAACAAGCTGGCGGTGGAAGGCTTTGACGTCACCTTGGCACACGACGGCGAAAAGGGACTGGAACTGGCCCGGCAGACCAAGCCGGACATCATTCTACTGGACCTGCTGTTGCCCAAACTGACCGGCGTTGAAGTGCTGCGCGCCCTGCGGGCGTCGCCGGAGACCCAAGCCATACCGGTCGTGGTGTTGTCCAACACCTACCTGACCAGCATGGTCCAGGAAGCCTGGAAGGCCGGCGCCATCAAGTGCCTGGCCAAGGTCAACTGTACGCCCAAGCAGGTCATTGACGTTCTGAACAACGTCCTGAAACCGGCTGCGCCGGCCGCGGCGCAGCCTGCCGCCCCCCCCGTTGGCCAGACTGGTCAACCGCCCGCAACCCCGCTGGAGGCCGAGGAGCCCGAATTCGACGAGACCCTGCGACGCGAGTTCGTCCAGAACCTGCCCCGGACACTCGGCACGCTCCGCGCCTCGTTGCAGAACTTGGCGCGGGCCGGCGGCGAGGGCACGCGTCTGGTCCAACTCCAGGAGTTCCATCGCAGCATCCGCTCGCTGAGCAAGGGCGCCGGCCTGGTCGGCCTGTTGCGCATTGCCCTGGTGGCCGACGCCCTCGAAGTGCTGCTGGACGAATTGTGCAAGAGACCAGCCGATCTGACCTCGTCGGTGTTACGCACCCTGGCCCTGGCGGTTGATTTCCTGGGCTATCTGTTCGAGCACAACGTCAGCGGGCCGCAGCCGGGCGTGCCGTCCGCCAGCATCCTGGTGGTGGATGACGACCCGCTGTGGCGACGGGCGATCACGCACTCGTTGGCGCGGGTGCGCCTGAAGGCCGTGTGCGTGCCGGATGCCACCACCGCCCTGACGCTGCTGGCCGAGAACGACTTTGACCTGGTCTTGCTGGACGTTGTCATGCCGGACATGGACGGCTTTGAGCTTTGCAGCCGGTTGCGCAAGCTGCCGGCGCACGCCCACACCCCTGTGGTGTTCATTACCAGCACGGACGATTTGCAGAGCCGCACCAGTTCCATGATGAGCGGGGCCACTGACTTCATTGTCAAACCGTTCCTGTTCGTGGAGCTGGCCGTCAAGGCGCTGATCTACGTGCTGCGCGGCAAGCCGGCTGCCACGTCCCCGGCGCCGGCAAGCCCGCCCAGTGACTCCTCGGACGCCAACCGGCTGGCGACGGCTTTTGACAAGCCCGCCGGCCCTCGTTAGGGTTTGAGTCATGGAATTGCTGCACGCCCCGTGGCGCATCGCATACATCCAGGCGCCCAAGCCGCCCTCCAGCGATGCCTCGTTGTTCAGCCAAATCGCCCAATCCGGCGACGATGTGGCCAACCTGGTAATCGCCCGCGACCGCTCTTGTTTCGCCTTGTTGAACCGCTATCCCTACAACGGCGGTCATCTCATGGTCGTCCCTTACCGCCAGGCGGCCGACTTGGAGGAGCTGACCGATCAGGAACTGACGGACCTGATGCGGTTGACCCGGCGGTGCGTGGCGGCACTCAAGAAGGTCATGGCACCAGACGGCTTCAACATCGGCCTGAATCTGGGCCGCCCCGCCGGCGCGGGCATCGCCGAACACCTGCACATCCACGTCGTGCCGCGCTGGAATGGGGATACCAACTTCATGCCCGTGCTGGCCGACACCAAGGTGCTGCCCGAAGCCCTGGCTGACACCGCGGCGCGTCTCCGAGCCGCCCTGGCCGTCCCTGAGGCTTCCTGATTGATTCGATGCCTTCCGAAACCCTGCATTTCGAGAGCGCCCGTTTGGCGCAACACCTCTATAACAACGACCCGCGCAACCTCCAGTCCTTGGAAGCTCAATTGGGCGTCAAGGCCGTCTGCCGCGAAGGCTGGATCCGCCTGGAAGGCGCGCCCGACGCCCTCGAACGGGCCAAGCAACTGTTCCTGCTGCTGGAGGACTCGGTCAAAGGCGGGGGCGTCGTCCGCAACCGCGAGTTCGCCCACGCCCTGAGCGTGGTTCGGCAGGAGGGTGTGGGCATGCTGCGCGCCTTGCTCAGTGACCGGATTGTGACCTCGGACCGCAAACCGGCTGTGACCGCCAAGACCCCCGGCCAGAAGCGCTACATCGAGGCGATCCGCCAGCACGACGTGACCTTTGGCATCGGCCCGGCCGGCACCGGCAAGACCTACCTGGCGGTCGCCCTCGCCCTGGCCGCGTTACGCGACAACACCGTCTCCCGCATCATTCTTACGCGGCCAGCCGTCGAGGCCGGCGAGGCCCTGGGTTTCCTGCCCGGCGACTTGTACGAGAAAATCATGCCGTATCTGCGCCCGCTGCACGACGCGCTGCACGACATGCTGCCGGCGGAGGAGATCGAAAAACACACCCAGCGGGGGGTGATTGAAATCGCCCCGCTGGCTTACATGCGCGGCCGGACGCTGAACAACGCGTTCATCATCCTGGACGAGGCGCAAAACGCGACCGCTGAGCAGATGTTCATGTTCCTGACCCGCCTGGGCCACGGCTCGAAAACGGTTGTGACCGGCGACGAAACCCAGATTGACCTGCCGCCCAACAAGCAGTCCGGCCTGCTGGAAGCCCACCGCGCCTTGCGCCACGTCGAGGGCATCGCGTTGGTCGAGCTGGGCAAACGCGACGTGGTCCGTCATCCCTTGGTGCAGCGCATCATCGCCGCCTATGAGGAACACCGCAGCCGGGGCCGGCAGGCGTGACCATCCCACCGGGGCCGGCCAACCGGCGGCGCGGCGTGTCGGCCAGCGGCTGCAACCGTGCGGCCGGACTGCGACTCCCCCGCCGCAGGCCGTCGCCGCCGCCGGGCCGTTGGGCATCACGCTGCTGAATCGCCAGCGCACCCGGCCGGTGAATTGTCGCCTGTTGAGACGGATTCTGGCAGCGCTACTGGACCGCCTGGGGCCGCCCTGCCCGGCCCAACTCCACGTCGTCCTTGTGGACGCGCGCACAATGACGCGCCTGAACGAAAGGTATCTGCGACATGCAGGGCCGACGGACGTGCTGGCATTTGACTACGGCGGGCCGACAGCCGGGTCTGCCGTCGCCGGCCCGTGCGGCGAGGTGATTCTGTGCGTGGACGAGGCCGTGGCCCAGGCGCGCCGGTTCCGCACCTCCTGGCCCAAGGAGCTGACGCGCTACCTGGTGCACGGGGTCCTACATCTGCGCGGCTTTCGCGACGCAACACCTGCCGCCCGCCAGTGCATGAAAAGAGCCGAGGACAGCCACCTGCGCGCCCTGGCGCGCGCCTTCCCCTTGAACCGCCTGGCCCGCCTGTCCTAGAGTGAGCCCATGCACACGAGTTTGATGGCCCGCTGGCGGGCGAGTTTCCTCACCGGCTTTGCGGTGTTGCTGCCGGCGCTGGTCACACTGGCCCTGGTCAAATGGCTGTTCGGCACCGTGGCCAGCGTGACCGACATGCTGCTGTTCTTCCTGCCCAAGGCGCTGACCCACGCCGACGCCGGTCGCGGCCCGGTGCACTGGTATTGGAGTCTGGCGGCCCTGGTCCTGGCTGCGCTGCTTGTGGCGGCCGTGGGTTGGCTGACCCGCTACTACGTCGGCAAGCGGTTCGTCCACTGGTTGGACCTGGCCATGCTCCGCCTGCCGCTGCTGAACAAGATCTATTCCACCGTCAAACAGGTCAACGAAGCCTTCAGTTCCACCAAGAAAACGGCCTTCAAGACCGTGGTCCTCATCGAGTACCCCCGTGCGGGCCTCTACTCCATCGGTTTCATTACCAGCGAGCAAAACAACGAGGTCCAGGCGCGCACGCAGGAGAAAGTCGTATGCGTGTTCGTGCCCACCACGCCCAATCCCACGTCCGGGTTTCTGGTGCTGGTTCCGGCCAGCCAGGTCATCAAGCTGGAGATGGCGGTGGCCGACGCCATCCGCTACGTCATCAGCCTCGGGGCAGTGTCACCCGAGCTGCTGATCGCCGCGCCAGGCAGCCAGGGCCAACCCGCGGCTGCATCCGACGGCGCTGCATCGGCCTTGCCCGGCGCGCCTCGTGCCGATGATTGAAAGCACTGTCGGCGTCATTCTCCGCACCCGGCCGCTCACCGAGACCAGCCTGATTGCCCATTGGCTGACGCCCGACCTGGGCCGGCTGGCAACGGTGGCCAAAGGCGCGCGCCGACCCCGCTCGCCGTTTGCCGGCAAGCTGGACCTGTTTTACGAGGCGGACCTGACCTTCCACCGCAGCCGGCGGTCGGAGTTGCATACCCTGCGCGAAGTAACCCTGCGCGCTTTGCATCCGGCCTTGCGTGACAACATCGCCTACCTCAGGCAGGCCAGCTACGCCGTCGCGCTCATCGAGCAAACCACGGAAACGGAAACGCCCCTGCCCGGGCTGTTCCAATTGTTCACCGGCTTTCTGGCCCACCTGCCGCTTCAGCCGCCTCAACACCGCACCGTTTGCGCCTTCGAGCTGAAGCTGCTCGACGCCCTGGGCCTCCGGCCCGACCCAAGCCGGCACGCCCTTTCACCCGCCACCAGACAACTGGCCAATTTCTTGGCCGATAGCGACTGGCCCGATTTGGCCAGCGTGACGGCGACTCCGGCCCAGGTGCGCGAACTCCGGCAATTCCTGCGCGGTTTCATGGCCAACCATTTGGCGCAGCTCCCCCCGACGCCGCCCATGTAAACCAGGGCCAAGCCGCCAACTCCAGCCCGGCCCATTTGCGCCGGCCATGCACGCCCCTCAGGCCGCACCAGGGCCGCACGCCAACAGCTCTTTGCCCCAAGCGGTGACGCAGGTCGGCCAACCTGCCCGACGCGGCCCGGCAGACCGGCGGGTGGGCACACGGTCGCCCCGACCAGCCAGAGGGCCGCGACCGGCGGCCTCGGCCAAACGCCCCTGAATTTTGCAAAAAAACATTTGCATTCCGGCTGGATTGGTGCACAGTAAGCCGCAGCCGCAAGAGAGCTTGCCCTTTCAAGACGTGGTGAATCTTCAGGTGAACGAAGTTCAGTGATGATTTGAAACCCGGCAGTCGGGAACAGTCTGCAGAAAGCCAAGGTCAGTCGCGGATTGAAAACATCACATGAGTAGCAAACTGTTTGTAGGCAACCTGTCCTTCAACACCACTGAGAACGACCTGAACGACGCGTTTGGGGCGCATGGCACGGTGGCCGAGGTGAACCTGATGACCGACCGGTCCACAGGCCGCTCTCGCGGCTTCGCCTTCGTCACCATGGGTTCGCCCGAAGAGGCGCAAAAGGCCATCGAGGCCATGAGTGGCAAGTCCCTGGACGGGCGGCCGCTGACGGTGAACATCGCCCGGCCGCGCGAAGAACGCCCCAGCAACGGCGGCGGACGCAGGCCCTACGGCGGTCGTCATAACCGCTACTAAGCGCTGAACGAATCAATCGAGGCCCGGGCAACCGGGCCTCGTTCTGTTTCCGGCCGGCCACCGGTCACGGGGCAGTCTCACTTCCAGACGCCCGGCAGCCAGGTTGTCAGCCACGGCACGTAAGTGATCAGCAGCACACCTGCCAACAAGACGCCCAGCATCGGCAGCGCCGCACGCGCCACCTCGCCCACGGGCTTGCCGAAGCGGTAGGATGCCAGGAACAGATTCATCCCCACGGGCGGGGTCAGGAATCCCAGTTCCAGATTCACCAGCACAATAATGCCCAGGTGAATCATGTCCACGCCGAATACCCGGGCCATCGGCACCAGCAGCGGCACAATCACCACAATCGCCGAGTAAATGTCCATCAGACAGCCAACCCCCAACAGCACCAAGTTGACCAACAGCAGGAACATCCAGCGCGACGTGACGGCGCGGCTCACCCATTCGACGCCCCGGTCCGGTACTTGGGCGTCAATCAGGTAGTGCGTGAGGCCAAGGGCCACGCCCAAAATGAGCAACACCCCTCCGATGAGCAGGCCGCATTCGCGCATCACCCGGGGCACGTCGCGGAACAACTTCAGGTCGCGGTAGAGGTACGTCTCGACGCAGAAGGCGTAAGCGGCGGTGAGGGCTGCCGCTTCCACCGGCGTGGCCCAGCCACCAAACAGGGCCGCCAACGCCACCACGGGTAGCAGCACTTCCCATTTGGCCACCCACAACGCGCGCCACGCGGCTGCGGCCCGAAAGTGCCCCCCGGCGACTGCTCGCTTTGGGCCGCACCGCACCCCCCACCATCCGGTCAGCGCCATCAACACCAGCCCGGGTAACATGCCGCCCTTGAACATCGCCTCCATGGTCACGTCCGCCTGGCCGCTGCCGCTGGCCACGATGGCGTAGAGGATGGGCGGCAGACAGGGGGGAAACAACAAGCCCAGCGACCCCGCCCCGGTCACCAGTCCCAGGGCGTACCGCTCCTTGTAGCCGGAGGCCAGCAGGATGGGCATCAACAGCCCGCCCAGCGCCAGAATCGTCACCCCGGACGCCCCCGTGAACGAGGTAAAAAACGCACAGACGATCACCGCCAAGATCGCCGGCCCGCCGCGCAACGCCCCCAACCAGGCATTGAACAGGTCCACCAGACGCCGCGCCGCCCCGCCCTCGGCCAGAAAGTAGCCGGCCAGCGTGAACAGCGGAATGCTGGGCAAGGTCGGGTTGGTTGTCAGCCGGTAATGGTTGGTCGGGATGGACGCCAGAGGTTCGCCGCCGCTCCAAAGCAAAATAACCGCCGCCCCGCCGAGCAGGCTGAAGATGGGCGCGCCACAAACCGCGGCGCCCAGCAGCACCACCAGCAGCGGCCAGCGCAACGACTCTGGCGACAGCGGCTGCCCATGCAAAACCGCCAGCAGGCCCGCCACGGCAACCGCCGCCGCCATCCGACCACCCCGCGTCTCGTCCGCCCGCCAAACCAGCCGCAGCGCAATCAGCGCGAAGCCGACGACCAGCAGCGTCTGGACGGTCCAGACCGGGATGCCGTAGCCCAATGGCTTGTTGAGCGCGCGGCTGGCTGCCACGAAATCCCAGGCCGCCCCCGCCAGACAGACTGCGATGAGCGCGGCGAAGACGTGCGCAAACAGCCGCGCCCAGCGGCGCGCCCGCGGTTTGAGTGCCTGCTGCAACGCCGATAGCGACAGCAGCCGGTTGTCGCGGGCCGCCAGCGCGCCGCCCAACATGCCCACCGCCAGCACCAGGTGCTGCACGATGGGTGTCGAGGCCGGGATGCCGGCGTGCCAACCTTTTCTGAGCAGAATTTCGGCGCAGGGCAGCAGCACCATGAGCGCCAGCGCTGCCACGATCAGGGCGCTTTCCGCCCGCCAGACCCAGCGCATCCAGCAGCGGCTTTGCGCTGCGGGTGCTGCGGCGCTGATGTGGGCATCCAGGCTCACGAGCTGGTCGGGCAATCGGATGTGTGCGGTTGGGCCTTTGGCGGATGAGGGCGCGGCCGATATTGGACGGATGCCGCAGGCGCTGAGCGTTGGAATCACGGCTGCCGGCTACGGTATTCGCGAATGGCCGCAAGGGCCTGATCAAAGATGTCCGCCGGCACAATGGTGCCGCGAATCTTCGGGTAGGCGGCCTCGGCACCGCGTCGCCACTCCGCCTCCAGCTCCGAAGTGACGGGCGTGACCTTCAGCCCACGCTGTTGCATCGCCTTGACAGCCTCGGTGCTTTCCTTGCGGCCATTGGCCTTGATCTCCGCCCCGGCGGCGGCGGCCGTCTTGAGCAGGGCCTCACGCTGGTCCGCCGGGATGTGTTCCCAAGTTTCTTTGCGGACCACGCACGCGCCCACCAAGGGCGCCCAGTTCAACTCCAACATGTAGGGCGCACGGGCATCCACCTGGCCTGCCAGCGCAAAGACCGGCGGCGCGGGCACGGCCTCGATCAGCCCGGTTTGCAAGCCGGGCAGGATGTCCGCCGTTTCCAGCGGCACGGGGTTGAAGCCGGCTGACTTGTAAATTTCCACCTGCTCCGGGCTGCCGGCCCAGGTGAACAGCTTCAACCGCCGCAACTCGTCGGGCCGGCGGAACAGGGTCTTGGCGAAAAACCGCACCCACCCGGCGTCGCTCCAGAACAGCACCACGAAGCCCTTCTTGGCCAGGCGCTCCTGCAGGAGCGGACGGAGCCTCTCGCCCACGTAATCCACCTCCTCCAGGCTGGCGAAGCCCATCGGGATGCTCTGCAGCCCGGCGACGCCCTTTTCGATCTCCGCCAGCCCGACCGCCGTAAGCATGGACGCCTGGACCGAGTTGACCGACATCAGGTTCACGGTGTCGGCCTCGCCGCCCAACTTGCCGTCGGCGTAAATCACCAGGTCCACGCCGCCGCCCGAGGCCTTGCGCCACGCCTCGCGCAGGCCCAGGAGGCTCTTGTGATAGGTGCTACCCGTCGGCGCAAGCGTGGCGAGCTTGATCTTCACCGGAGCGCCTGTGGCGTTGGAGACTGACGGCCCAAGCAGGGTCAAGATGCCCACGGCGGCAATGGCCGCCAAGCGGCCCGTCCACCAAGCTCGCCCTTGGCCGACGCCAAGCGCCGGGTGGCGTGCAGGGCCGACCAAGCGTGCCTGGTTCAGCGGGGCGGTGGCCCGGGTGCGAATTTCAGCTCCGGCACTGAGCCGGGCCAGGGCGGGCCGACCGGAGCGCTCGGCCAGGGGGGCTGTAAGGAATCGAGGCATGGGAGGTCTTCAATTCGGTTTCGACGGTTCGGCGCTGAGAAACAGCTCGTCGCGTTTTGTCAGCAGCCACCGTGCACGACGTTGCATGATGACGTTGACCAGACGGGTTGCCGGCCGGGCGTCCGGGTTAATGGCCAGGGCGCGTTGAAGCAAGGCGTCGAACTGCGCAAGGTCCTGCTTTTGCATACACACGGCCTCGGCGTAAGCCACCAGCGGCCCGGCCTGTTGGCCGCCAGAAAGTTCCAGCGCGCGCTCGAAGTGCCGCCGCGCCCGTTCCGCCGGGTCACCGACCGCCCCCTGGCGCGCCATTTCATAGGTGATCAGAAAACTGTGGATAGCGCCCTCGTCGTAGGCCTCGTCCAGCTCCAGCGCCCGGTCAATGAGCGCTTCCATCTGCGGGATTTCGGCCACCAAAGCCGGTTCGTCCTTGGACAGTCCGATGGCGGAGGCCCACGCGGCGGCTGTCCAGTAGAGCAACGGCACATCGCGCACGCGGGCCTGGCGCGCGGTCTCACGCGGGTGGGCGCTCAGTTGACTGGCAAATCCCGGATGGGCCACGTCCAGCCCCCGCAGGCCGTAGGCCCGAGCGCGCAAGTACAGGCGCTTGGCCCGACGGCGCAGGGCCTCGGCCCGCGCCAAGTCCTCGGACTCGACCTCGTCGGCTTCCTGCTGGACGAAGGCATAGGCGAACTGAGTAAAACCGCTGGTTGCGGCCAGCAGCAGGCCAAGGTGGTTCGGACTTTCGGCCAGGAGGCTCTCCATAAGCTTCAGGCTGAAGGGCACAGCAGCCTTGACCAGCTCGGGGTCTTCATCGGCCGCAAACGTCATCCCTCCGCCGGCCAGGGCATCCCCGATTTTGTTGACAGCCAGGCGCTTGATGGAGCAGCCCGGAGTGGCGGCCAGCAGAGCCAGCACGCTCATCCACAGCCAAGGGCCGGCCCTTGGCGGCTGCCGTCGGATGCAGCGAAACCCTTGATATGGAAGGCAGCAATTCATTGGGCCACGGCCCGGCGTTGCCGTCGTGTCAGCCGCACCGGCTGCAGGAACAGCAGCCGCACGGGGGCACGCGCACAGCCCGGGCAAACGCGGTCCGATTAAACACAAGGCGGCCCACGGGGGGAAATCGAAAAAAATGACGGTGCCATCGCCCCCCGGGCAACTAGACGAAACCACCGGGCTGCACGGCGCAAGCTCCCCGGTTGCCGCCCGGGCTGGAGCACCGTCTTCCCGCCCCAAGGTTGGAGGCCCACACCCAGCTCCCACTCCGGAGGCTGGCGCCGCTGGCCTACGGCGCATTGGGCGAGACGCGCTCGCGCTTGCCCGGTCTTACGAAGGGCCGGATGCCGCCGCATACTGTTGGCGCAGAATTTTCAATTGGCCATGCAGAAAAACGCGGGGCGGGCCGGCCGAATTCTTGTTAGTATGAATTGTGAAGAGCCATGAAAGTGTTGACCCAGCGACACAGGCCGGACCGGTCGCCAACCGCTGACTTGGACGCCATTCCCTGCCAATCGGTCGCCTCCAGGGCGGACCGGGCTTTTACCCTGATCGAGCTGCTCGTCGTCATTGCCATCATCGCCATCTTGGCGGCGTTACTGTTGCCGGCGCTGGCCAAAGCCAAGGACCGGGCCGTGCGCATCCACTGTTCGAGCAACTTGCGGCAGGTCGGACTCGGTGTGGCCATGTACGCGGGCGACAACAACGATGTGCTGCCGCAATGCAACTGGCCCCAGGGCCAAAACCCCTGGCAGACCTACGAGGCGTGTCGGGTGATGCCCGGCTCGGCCACCCTGACGCGTGGCCCCTACGCGCTGGGCAGCCTGTTTTTCAGCCGCGTCGTTCCCGACCCGAAAGTGTTTTATTGCCCCAGCGGCTCGAAGGTGAGCGAGACCTGGAGTTACGCCTATTACAGTCGGGACTTTCCGTGGCCCTCGACGCCCAAGAACTCCGGAGACGATAACGTGCGTTGCGGCTACAACTACTACCCGCAGTCCAAGACCCTCGAACAAGTGGCGCGCGGGGTGGAGCTGCCGGCGCTGGTGTACGACCCCACCACCCGGAACGTCGCCCCCATGAAGGTCAGTCAGTTGGATGTCGGCAGGAGCATGTCCACCGACCTGCTGCACAACATCAACGCCGCCGCGCACAAGGACCGGGGCGTGGCCGGCATCAACGCCCTGTTTGGCGACGGGCACGTCGCCTTCCAAAACGCGCGGGGCAACCCCGCTGCTTTCGACCCGAAGGTCTGGGAGAACCTCGGCAGCGACGCTTTCAACTTCCGCCGGTTGATGTATCTGTGGCGACCGTGACCCTGGCGCACCCAGCCTGCTCGGCCGGGGCATCTGCGCCCCGGGCATCAGCGCGGCAATCAAACCGCCGGTTTCGCAGGCACAACGCTTTCGAAACACCACGCTCAACAACCTCGACAACCTATGAAGACAACTGATTATCTGAACGGCCGGACCAACCTCCTCCCCTCCCCGCCCCGCCCGCTGCGGTTACGCGCGGCCGCTTTGTTGGCAGCCGCGCTCTGCGTGCTGACCCACACACCTGCCGCGCGGGCCTACGTCGCCCGGACAAGCCAGATTGTGGGCATGGCTACCGGCAATCTGGGCGCGGTGGGTGCATCCGAGGGCTGGAACGGGTCCAGCGCCAACGTCACCGTAACCAGTGGCAGCGGCAGCCTGGATGGCACAGCCCTGGGGCTTGTGCCGTCGGACGGCGACAGGGCGGACATCTCGGCCACCACCGGCCATACCACGTACAATCTGTTTGCCGTCTCGGGCACGTTCCCGGCCAACCGCAGTACCAACCTGTATTACTCGTTCCTTTACCGGTTCAACAACGCGGCCGACGTGGACCCGGCCGGCGAACCGATCATTCAAATCAACCGCCAGAACAGCGGCAGCGCCTACACCGTCCGTGCGTGGGCGCGCAGTGTGGGCGACCGGTTGCAAGTCGGCGTCGCCAAGACCAACGGCACCGTGGCCTACGCGCCCCTGACCATTCCGGTGAACACAACCGTGTTTGTCGTCCTGCGCCATCAGATCATCGCCGGCGCCGAGGACGTGGCCGATCTGTGGGTGAACCCTGCCATCCAAACGCTGGGCTTGGACGAGGCCAATGTGCCGCCGCCGGATGCCACCGCTACCGACGGTGGCGAGGACGGCAGCAACACCGGGCCGGGACGCTTCTATCTTGAGTCCGGCGCGAACGCCTCGTTCGACGAGTTGCGTATCGCCACCACCTGGGCCGAGGTCACGCCTTCGCCCAATATCTGTAATCCCCCAGTCTTCCTCGAACATCCCACCAACGTCACGGTGACCGCCGGCGTCAACACCACGTTGAGCGTGCTGGCCGACGGCACCGGGCCGACCTACCGCTGGCAGGTCAGCCGGGACGGCGGCCAAACCTGGATCAACGCGAGCGAGGGCAGCGGCATGACCACCCCGGCCTATACCACGCCGAACCTCTGGCTGAGGGACAACGGCGTTCAGTACCGTTGCGTGGTCACTGTGGCGTGCAACGGCTCGGTCGCTACTTCCGAGGTGGCCACCGTCACGGTGCTGCCCCCGGTGCCCACACCTCTGGGCGTGGTGGTCGAGGACGGCTGGGACGACCTGGACCGCACGACGGGCCCGGTCACCCCCAGCAACTCCGTCTGGTTCGCCTCCAGCACCGGCTCGCTCATCTTCGTCGGCGACCAGCTCTACGGGCAGACCGCCTCGGGCAGCTCGCGGCTCTGGATCGGGTATTTCACCGACGATACCGAGACCAACCTGCCGGTGCATCTGGACGTGGGCAAATCTCTGAAGGCAACCTGGGTGTGGAACAGCACGCAGATCGTGCCGACCGCCGGCAATCTGCGCGTCGGCTTGTTTGACTATGCCGATGGCGGCGTGCGGGTCGCGGGTGACAACTTTGGCTCCGGCAGCGCGGGCAACGGCGTGAACGTGCGGGGTTACGTGCTGACGATGGATTACGCGCAGACCTTCGGCTCGGACGCCCCCTTCTCGTTGCGCGCCCGCACCGTGCTGAGCAGCCCCAACCTGCTCGGCTCGACAGGCGACTTCCCCGTCACCCTGGCCAGCGGTCCAACCGGCCTGCTGAACGCCCCCGGCTTCCAGGACCTCACCAACTACACCTTGGTCCTCACCGTTACCCGCACGGCCGAGAACGCTGTGGACGTGAGCGCCACCATTACCGGCGGCGGCAGCCAGTGGACCATCAGTGGCACCGATAACACGTACGCCTACCACCGCTTCGACGCCTTCGCCATCCGGCCCAATTCGCTCGAAACCACCGCGTTTGACTTCGAGTTTGTCCAGTTCAAGGTCGAAGTGGTCGAAGCGCCGCCGCAGCCCATCCCGCTGCAGATTGCCCGTGCCGGCAACAACGTGGTGTTGAGCTGGAGCGACCCGCGCTTCGTTTTACAGGCCGCACCGACCGCCGACGGCACTTACACCAATGTGCCCGGGGCGATCAGTCCTTTCACCGTACCCATCACGGGCACGTCGCGGTTCTTCCGGTTGAGCACCTACTGAGGGGAGCGCCAGTCTGGGGCGCAGCGCGGGGTGGCCGCCGGCAGGGAGTGGCCACCCCGCGTAAAAAGGATGCCCGCCCGCGTGCGCCGGGCCGACATCAGGCCGTGCAGCGGTGACTGCCTCAAGGCGCCGGCTCGTCGGTATCCCGCGTCAAACGCGTCTGAATGACTCCGCTCTCGTCGAACCACAGCGGGTCAATGGCCAGAAACCTCTTGAAGCTGGTTTCCTCCCCCCACTTCTGGTGATAAACCAGCCAGAGCTTCCCATCGGGCGTCTCGACCACGCAGTGATGCCCCGGGCCGAGCACGCGCCCACCGCGGCGGGCAATCGGGTTGCCCGCGTATTTCTTGAACGGGCCAAGAGGCGATTCCGCCGTGGCGTAGCCGATGCCGTAGTTCGGGGAATCCGCGCCCGTGCCGGAATACATCAAGTGGTAGATGCCCCGCCGCTTGAGCATGAACGGCCCCTCCGTGACGTGCCCGCTGACTTTCTCCCACGGTTCCGTGGGGCGAATGACCACCGTGGCGTCCCCCTCCCGGGTGACAGGGTCGCGCATGGGTTGCACCCGGATTTTGAAGCCTTCTACCAGGTCCACGTAGTAGAGATACAGCTTGCCGTCGTCGTCCTGAAACAGATGCGCGTCAATCGCGTTGGTGGCCAGGACCGCCCGGTCCTGAAATGGCCCGAGCGGCCCGTCCGCCACCGCCACGCCAATCTGCTTTTGCAATCCGCCAGGCTTCTCGCCGGGGATGTTGTCGGTGTAGTAAAGGTAAAACCTCCCGTCGCCCCGCCGGTGATGAAAAACGTCCGGCGCCCAGGCGCCGCGCCGCGGATCGTCAAAGGCCAGGCCCTTGTTCTGCCAGTGCACCAAGTCGTCGGAAACAAACACATCGTAACCGCGCGTATGGGTTGTGGCGTAGAGATAGTAGCGGTCATTCACCCGGATGACATGCGGATCGGCCATGTTGACCTCGGGCAACAGCGGGTTGCGATAGGTTCTGGCCACGCCCGCAGGCGCGCCCGGCGCAGTGTGGCCACCAGCTACCCAAGCCCCCACCGTGAGCAGCAGCAGGACATAATCGTGTTTCATCGGGCTGAACATACCGGCGGCCCGTACCGAGCGAAAGCCCGGAGCGTCCAACCAGCCCTCGGTCACCTCGCCCGGCGCGCCCGGGCTGGGCGTCAGGTGAATCGAGTTGCCGGGCGGATAGGGGCAGATTGCTAATTCTCCGGCAGCACTCGCCGCGCGGCCAGCAACTTGCCCAGCCGTTCCGTGTCGCATAATGGAGAATCGGGGTCCAGACTACTGATGCGCACCCGCTCGGCCGAGTGAATAAACAGCTTGTCTCCCAGGTAAATGCCGGCGTGCGTGATGCGCGCCTGCTGGTCACCGCGCGCCCGCCGCCCGAAAAACAGCAGGTCACCCTTCCGCAGCCGGCTCAGGCCCGCGTCCAAAGGCACCTCCGTGCCCTGCCGCGCCTGCTGGCTGGCGTTGCGCCGCAGGTCAATGCCATGGAGGAAAAAGACCAGTTTCGTGAAGCCGGAGCAATCCAGCCCCCGGGGCGAATTGCCGCCCCAAAGATACGGTCGGCCCAGAAAGCTCCGAGCCGTCTGCTCGATATTGTCGGGAGTGGGACGGCGCGCCGACTGCCACCGTGCGAAATTCTCGCCGCCCGACATCGGCAAGAAACCGCTTCGCCCATCGGGCAGTTCCACCCCATACCAACCCTCGACTTCACCGGTCTGTTTGAGCAGACATCCCAGGACCACATCCGAGACCGGCCAGGCGTCGGCACGCGGTTGTTCCCGAACGCATGCCTCCACAGCCGTGACAATGAGCCGCGGCCCGGTCTGCCAAGCCGCCAGCTCCTCGGCTGTGCAACAAGTGAATGTGCCCTCCTCCATCCAGCAGACGTAATCATCCGCGGTCTGGACCAAGTACCAGTCGCCGGCACGCTTCCAAACCCTGACCGGATGGCCGAGCAACACCTGCGTGCCCAACTCGGCAGCGTGGTGGGGCTGCTCCCGACCGTTGGCCACGCTGACGCAGGCAAGACCGTTGGTGGCCGTGCCCAAGTCTCGCGCAGGGAGCACCTCGATACGGTCCACAATCCCCAGCCCGGTCCTTTGCGCCGCCACCAGCACGTCCAGCTTGGCGGCGGCCGATTGCACAAAGCCGGTGAGCACCGCTTCCCTGCCCGCCCGCTCCATGCCCACGGCAAACACCGCCAGATGGGGGTCGGGCGCGTGGCGGTCCCGCGTGGACCGAATCACCTCGGCCAGGTCGGCGAACCGCGTTTTGACGGACAAGCCAGCGCAAGCCGCAAGAAAAAGCGGCAGCACCGCGCACAGGCCCGCGCGTAAGCTTCGCGGGATGGCCTTTTGTGAACCAACCTGCATGGCGGCCAAGCAAAGCCAGTGCTGACCGGTGAATCCAGCCCAAAAGGCCCCCAGCGCGGTGTTGGAACCGATGCGACGCTATCATCCTATTCAGCGGCGGCTACAGCGAAACCACGTTGCACGCCGACCCGAACGACAATCCGCCGCACTGCGCCGTCTGGGGTGAGCTTGAGAACCGGGAATCTGCCGCTGGCTCTGCCCCGGCTCCGAACTCACCGCTTGGTTCCTCGAGATTAACCCAAGTTCGTCAGTTGGCGGAAAGCAGGGCTTGATTTGGAGGCACTTACAACTTTTTAGGGCCGATTTTCGGCACTACATTCGGCAGGATCTTGGGCCGTTTCGGCAGGGCCAATCCCA
>Ga0073932_1001982_pt1 | contig 34807 bp, 29 predicted proteins | sample DewCreD2012metaG_FD_76967 | JGI IMG/M metagenome (GOLD analysis project Ga0073932, IMG submission 76967) | Hot spring sediment bacterial and archeal communities from British Columbia, Canada, to study Microbial Dark Matter (Phase II) - Dewar... ...
CGATGCCGACGCCGATGCCGACGCCGATGCCGACGCCGATGCCGACGCCGATGCCGACGCCGACGCCGACGCCGATGCCGACGCCGACGCCGAGCCGGACGTCGACGCCGGACCACCGCTCGTCGACCTGGTCCTGTTGGCCGAGAACACCGGCTCGTACATGACGGAGCGCAGCTACCTGCCCGCGGTGATCGAGCGGTTGCTCGACGCCTACGCCGCGGGGTCCTACGGCTGGGAACTCGGGATCGCGGTGGCGCACTTCGGGGATCTGCCGGCGACGCCCTACGGGAGTCCCGGGACCGACGTGGTGTTCGGCGTGACGCAGTCGGTGCGGAGCGACCTGACGGCGGTGGTGCCGGCGGTGGCGGCGATTCCGGGTCTGAACGGCCAGGACGAGCCGGACGGCGCGGTGCCGGCGTTGTGGCTGCTGGCGACCGGCAACCCGTTGCCGCCGTACTACTACAGCCCTGCGCCGTGCCCGCGGGGCGAGCTGCCGGTCTGCTTCCGGCCGGGCGCGCACCGTTTCGTCGCGTTGTTCGGCGACTCGAGCCTGCACAACGGTCCGCCGGACGGTTCGGCGAGCCCGTACGACCCGGGGATCGTCGGGGCGGTGCCCACCTATCCGGCGGCGGTGGCGGCGCTGGCCGAGGCCGGGATCCGCGTGATCACGATCGACGGCTCTCCGATCGGCCCCGGGACGATCTCGACGCAGCTTCGCACCCTGGCCGCGGACACCGGCGCGATGTTCGGCGGCGCGCCGGCGTGGTTCGAGATCCCGATCGACGCGGCGACGGTCGACGTGTCGGTGATCCTGGCGGTGATCGACGAGCTGGTGCCCTAGCGCGGGGGGCGGCGTTCCGGGGCGGGCCGGCCGATGCGCCGCAGGTAGCCGCGGACCATCTGGACCATCATCCGGGCAGCGGCCGGGTTGAAGTCGCGCCACGGCAGGACGAGGTCGGCCCAGCGCTTGCTCTTCTCCACGAACTCGTGGTGCATCGGTCGCACCGTCTCCAGGTACTGATCGATCACCGACTCGACGGTGCGGCCGCGTTCCAGCGTGTCGCGCTTGAGCCGGCGGATGAAGCGGACGTCGTCGTCGGTGTCGATGTACAGCTTGACGTCCATCAGCTCGCGCAGTTCGGCGCAGGCGAGCACGAGGATGCCCTCGACGAGCACGGCCGGTCGGGGACGGACGGGGACGGTCCGGCGGGTCCGGGTGTGGGTGGTGAAGTCGTAGATCGGGGTGCGGATCGGCTCGCCGTGCTTGAGGGCGCGGACGTGCGCCGCCATCAGCTCGACATCGATCGAGTCGGGGTGGTCGAAGTTCCTCGAGCGGCGCTGGGCGGGCGGCAGGCTTGCCAGGTCGCGGTAGTAGTTGTCCTGGACCAGCATGGCGACGCGGCGCTGGCCCAGTTCGCGGGCGATGAGCTGGGCGACGGTGGTCTTGCCCGAGCCGGAGCCGCCGGCGATGCCGATCACCAGGTTGGCGCGTCGCGGTTCCCCTCGGCCCGGCATCCCCTCAATCCTCCGCCAGGACGATCACCCGGTCCCCCGGGGCGAAGGTGACAACCTCGGACTTGTCCGGGTTGGTCACCACGCCATAGCTCCGCGCGGCGTCGCCGGCCCGGGCGAGGATGCGGTACCCGAGCGCCACTTCGTTGCGGCGGCGGGCCGACTCCACGATCGTGTAGAAGTTCACCGGGCGCCCGAGCTCCACGTAGTTCTCGGCGGGCTTGAGGTAGACCTCGGAGCCCTCGGGGTCGAACAGGTCCTGGAACACGGCGGTCAGTTCCCTGTTCTCCGAGATCTGGGACAGCATCAGGCTGACCAGCCGGTTGCTGACGATGAAATCGTCGGCCTTGGTCACGGCGGCCAGCTCGCGGTTGCGTACGTCGAGCATCTCGCTGACGATGCGGAAGTGTCGCCCCTGCTTGTCGGCCATGTCGCGCAGGTGCAGCAGCGTGACCAGCGTCTTCGCGTCGGCCTCCTGCGCGTCGATCCCCTCGTCGCACAGCAGCACGACCTGGTCGTAACTCTCGACGCGCAGGCCGTCGAGCACCTTGCGATCGGTGCTGTCGGCCCGGACCACCGAAACCTGCTGTTGTTGCAGCGCGGCGCAGCGCGCGGTGATTTCGTCCGGCACGCCGTCGCGCCCGGCGACGATCGTCACGGCCGAGCCGGGCGCCACGTAGCGGTCCAGCTCGTTGACGATCGTCGGTCCGCGGCGGTTCCACCCGAGGATCAGCGTGCGCTCGGGATGCGGCGACGGCTTCGGCGGCTGGCGGATCGCGGCGGTGTCGATGCCGAGCTGTTCCGCGTAGCGGTTCCAGTCGGTGATCCGGTGCGACGGGACGACGCTGTCGTCGTCCTCGGAGACGGCGATCACCTTGTCTCCCGGGCCGATCGGCGTGTCCATCGGCGGGTTGAGGAGGATCCGGCCGCCGGCGGTGCGCAGCCCGATGACCGAGGAATCCTCGTAGGCGAACAGCGCCTCGCCGAAGCTCCGGCCGACCAGGCTCGGCTCCTCCTGGAAGTAGATCTCGTCGCCGCCGAAGTCGAGCAGCTCGGTGTGCACGACCGACAGGCCGGACTGGCGGCAGGTCTGCACGATGATCCGCGCGATCAGGTCGCCCGTCACCACCAGCTGCGCCTCGTCCCGCCCCACCATCCGCGCCACCTCCAGGTTCCGTTCGTCCTGGATCTCGGCCACGATGTGGTACGGCTCGCGCCGCCGGTTGGGATGGTTGGTGATCGCCAGGATCACCTTGATCACGTGGGAGTCCGGGTCGCCCTCCTCCGGCGCCAGTACGATGATCGACCGCGCGCCGTGCGGGTTGACGATCTCCAGGTCGCCGAGATCGATCGGGTGGCCGGTGCGGCAGATCACCCGGGTGTTCCTGGTGTCGCCGACCTTGGCCCGGATCTCGTCCTCCATCTCGATCTTGTCCTTGTCGGCGAGGACCACGATCCGCGGGCGCCGACGGTTCTGGTTGGCGATCACCAGTTCGCTGACGATCGAGAAGATCTTGGGCGACCAGCCGAGGATCAGCGTGTGGTCCTGTTCGACCACCTTCGAGCGGCCCTTGCGCAGCTCGTCGAGTTTGTTCTCGATCCCGCTGGTGAGCACGCCGATCAGCGTGCTGACGATGAACACGCCGCCGAGTGTCACGGCGAACATCGACAGCAGGAAGACCCAGCTTCCGGTATCGCCGCCCATCGTGCCGGCGTCGAGCGTGCGCATCAACGAGAACCAGGCCAGGTCCAGGAACCCGGGGCGACCGGCCGACTCGCCGGTGGGCGAGATCCCTTCCGGGGCGACGCCGAGCAGCGCGACGAGGCCGGCGACGACCAGGATCAGCGCCAGCGAGATCAGCGCCAGCCACCCGATCAGGGCGACCGGGCCCCGGGCCATGCTGTTGTCGAAGGCGTAGCGCAACCTCTCCCGCAGCGTCGCGTTCCTCATCGTCGTCCCTCCCGCCTCATTCGCCGTCCCGCCCGTCGAGCCGCCGTCGCCGGCGGGGCGGCAGGCGATGCAGCGCGTGGCCCCGCCCGAGCGCCGCGCCGGGTTCCGCGACCCGCACTTCGACTCCCCCGAACATCGCCAGCCCCCGGATGCGGAGCCACGGCGTGGCCCCCGACGGCGGCGGACCGCTCGAACCGGCCGTCTCGTCGAACCCGCCGAAGATCGCCACGCCGTTGATGTCCACGTGGAGCCCCGGGGGAACCACGATCTCGCAGCCGCCGAAGGTCGCCAGCGCCTGCACCGTCGTCATGCCGGGCTGCAGTTTCGCCTCGCGGAAGTCGAGCACCACGCCGCCGAACACGCCGGCCATGCGGATCCTCCGCGGCGCGTACCACTCGCCCTTGCGTTCCTTCCCACCGAACACCGCGACGTACCAGCCCGACTCGTCCACCGGCACCTCGACCGGCGCGAGCATCGGATGGCCGGCTCCCGCCGGGGCCGCGGCGGGGGACGGCGACGGAGCGGCCGCCGGAGCCGCCGGCTCCGCGCGGGCCAGCGCCCCCGGCAGTTCGGGGAGGTCGGCCAGCAAACGGTCGAGGTCCGAAGAGTCGACGGCGCTCTCCGCCAGGCGCACCCGCCGCCCCAACTCCGTGGCACCGATGCGGCTCTGCACGTACTGCTCCTGCAGCGCCTCGATCGCCCGCTCGCGCTGCGCTTCCGACACCCGGCGCTCGCCGGGGCGCGGCGCGGGGTCCGGCGCGGATTCGGCGGCCGGCGCGGCGGGCGAGGATTCGACATCGATCGGCACGCCCGCCCGGCCGGCGGGCGGCGCGGCTTTCGGCAGCGCGGCATCGCTCTCGTCGGCCGGCGGCAAGGGCCGCACCGCTTCCGGCTCGTGCTCCGCCCACCACGCCTCGGCCCGCTCCGGCGTCCACGCCGCGTCGAGGTCCAGGCTCCGCAACCGCTGGAGCAGCTCGCGGGCGCCGGCCGGCCGGCCGCCCGGGTCCTTGTCGAGGCACTCGAGCACCAGCGTCTCCAGGGCCGGCGGGATCGGCGCCTTCGTGCGCGACGAAGGCGGCGGAGGGGCCGCGGTGAGATGCCGGGCGATGACCTGCAGCGGCGAGTCGCCGTCGAACACGTACTGCCCCGTCAGCAGCCAGTACGCGACGCAGCCCAGGGCGTAGAGGTCGGCGCGCGCGTCGATCGTCCGCTTGCCTTCCGCCACCTCGGGAGGCATGAAGGCGGGCGAGCCGAGGGCGGTGCCGTCGATCGTGAGGGAGGTGTCGAGCAGACCCGAGCCGGGGATCGGCTTGACCAGGCCGAAATCGAGCACCTTGACGAAGTCGTGCTGGAGGCCGAGGCGACAGGCGTAGAGGTTGGCGGGCTTGACGTCGCGGTGGATCAACCCCTGCGCGTGCGCCTCGGCCAGCGAGTCGCAGGCCTGCGCCAGGAAATGGACGGCCCGCTCGGGCGGCACGGGGCCGTGCCGGCGCACCAGCTCCTCGAGGTTCCGCCCCTCGAGCAGTTCCATCGCGTAGTAGAACGTGCCGTCGGCGGCGACGCCGTAGTCGTAGACGGCGACGGTGTGGGGCGAGCGCAGCCGGGAGGTGGCCCGCGCCTCGCGCTCGAAGCGCCGCAGGAACTGCCGCGCCCGCTCCTCGTCGGCGCCCAGCATCTCCCAACGGATCAGCTTGACGGCCGCGACGCGACCCAGCATCTCGTGGCGGGCGCGCCAGACCTGACCCATACCGCCCTGGCCGAGCCGGTCGACCAGGACGTAGCTGCCGTATTTCCGCCCGGGCTCCATCGGGCCTCCGCCGCGCGGCGGTTGTAGCGGGTCCGCGGTCGGAAGGCAACGCGCGGCGCCGCTTCAGGGCGGCGTCGCCCCGAGCCGCGGGAAGACGCTCCGCCGGTGGAACTCGATCACCCGGCGCGCCTCGGCCTGCGCCCGCTCCTTCGCCGGCCCGGTCGTCGGCGCCGGCCGGTCGAACAGGCCGTCGTTCTCCGACCCGAACATCATCCCGCCCACCAGCCCGGCGTATCCGTCCTGCGGCTCCCGTTCGGCCATCGCCGCCCAGGCCAGCGTCCAGCAGCGGGCGGCGCGGAACACGTCGTAGCCGCCGCCGCCCAGCCCGACCAGGCGGGGGGCGACGGCGCAGAGTCGCTGGACGAGACGGTAGTAGGCCCCGCTGGTCAATCGGAGGTGCGACAGCGGGTCCGAGACGTGTGCGTCCACCCCCAGCTCCGCCACCACCACGTCCGGCCGGAACGCCGCGAGCAGCGGGGGCACCAGCGCCTCGAACGCCTCGAGGTACACCTCGTCGTCGGTCCGTTCGAGCAGCGGCACGTTGACGTTGAAGCCGAAACCGCGTCCGGCGCCGAGCTCGGTTTCCGCGCCGCCGAACGGGTAGAGCGTCGCCCCCGACTCGTGCAGCGAGATCTTGAGCACGCGGTCCTCGGCGTAGAAGGCGTCCTGCACGCCGTTGCCGTGATGGGCGTCGAGATCGACGTACGCCACCCGCCGTCCCCGGGCCAGGAGATCCTCGATCGCCGCGCCGACGTCGTTGACGTAGCAGAACCCCTCGGCGCGACCGCGGAAGGCGTGGTGGAAGCCCCCGACCAGACTGAAGGCGCGCCGGGCCGTACCGTCCAGCACCGCCTCGACGCAGGCCCGCGTCGCGCCGGTGGCGAGCAGGCAGAACTCCCAGATGCCCCGCAGCACCGGGCAGTCCTCGGTGCCGATCCCGCGCGCCAGCGCCGCCACGTCGTGCACGCCGCCGCTGGCCCGTCGCAGCACGGCGAGGTACGCCGGGTCGTGGAACCGTTCCAGGTAGCCGGGATCCGCGGCCTCCGGCGTGATCCGCACGACGCCGGGGCCGTCGAGCAGCCCGTAGCGCGCGCACAGTTCGAGCGTGGTGCGCGCCCGGAGCGGCTTGAACGGGTGGTCGTCCCCGTAGTCGAACCGGGCCAGTTCGTCGCTGTGGACCAGCGCCGCCAGGTTCGCGGGTGGAACGGTCTCTGCGGACGACACCGGACGGACCTTCGGCCGCGCCCGTTCCCCGCCGGCCTCGCGGGCGCGCCGCCGATGAGCGTACGCCGCGTTCGGGGCCCGAGGCAATCCCGGCGGGAATCGGGATCCCGCTCCCGTGCCGCGGGCCTCGACCGGAGGCGTCATCGCCGTCGGGGTCGTCGCCGGGGTCGTCGCCGCCGTCGCGGTCGTCGTCGGGGTCGACGGGCCGATCCGGCCCGCCGTGCGGGTGTCGCGGGGAATCGGCCGCGCCCGCGCGGGTGTCCCTCGCGCGCCGGGCGGGCGAGATGTCGCCGCGGCGGCATGGACCTCCGCGCCCCGAGCGGCTACAGTCGCGGCGGCGACGGAGGGGCCGGCGATGCGCGACTTCGCGGGACGGACGGTGGCGATCACGGGCGCGGCCAGCGGGATCGGCCGCGCCGCGGCCGCCGCCTTCGCCGTCCGGGGCGCCCACCTGGCGCTGGCCGACATCGATGCGGCGGGGCTGGCCCGCGGGGCGGACGAACTGCGCGCGGCGGGCCGCCGGGTCCTGGCGCGCCCGCTCGACGTGGCGCGGGCCGAGGACGTCGCGCGCTTCCGCGACGAGGCCTACGGAGTGTTCGGTCGCGTCGACGTGCTGTGCAACGTCGCCGGCATCGCGATCAACGGCCTGCTCGAGGACATGCAGCTCGAGGACTGGCGCCGGATCGTGGACGTCGACCTCTGGGGCGTGATCCACGGCTGCCACTTCTTCTACCCGGCGATGATCCGCCAGGGCGGGGGCGGGCACATCGTCAACGTGGCCTCGATGGCCGCGCTCGGCCCCCTGCCCGCCTCGACGGCCTACGGCGCGGTCAAGAGCGCGGTGCTCGGCCTGTCCGCCTCGCTGCGACTGGAGGCGGCGCGCCACGGCATCGGCGTGACGGTCGTCTGTCCCGGCGTGGTGGCGACGGGGATGGGCCGCGCCCTGCGGATGGTCAGCGGCGCGCGCGGCCGGAGCGCCGAGGAGACGCGGGACGCGATCGGCCGGATGATGACGCGGTTCGGGGCGCGTCCCGAGCGGGTCGCGGAGGCGATCGTGCGCGCCGTCGAGACCGACGCCGGCGTGGTGCCGGTCGGGCCGGAGGCGGCGGCGTTGGACCTGCTCCACCGCGGCAACCGCCGGGTGTACGACGCCGTGATGACCGGCGTGCTGCGCGCGATCCTGGCCGACCGTTGAGCGCCGCGGCGCCTCACGGCGCCGACATCATCCCCTGCTCGAACACGAAATCGACGCGCCGATTCGCCGCCCGCCCCTCCGGAGTCTCGTTGTCCCCGGCGGGCTGGAAATCGCCGCGCGCATCGACGAAGAACCGGTTGGTATCGACGCCGTGCTCCTCCAGGTAGCGCCGCACGGCGTTGACGCGCTGGCGCGACAGTTCCATCGCCCCGCCGGGCTTCTCGCGGGCGTCGCAGTGCCCCACGAGCCGCAGCACCTCGGTCGGGCGCAGGCGCAGCCGTTCGGCGACGGCATCGAGCAGGGCGTGGGCGATCGCGGGCACCTCGGCCTTGCCCTCGTCGAAGAAGATCCGCACCGGGTGTTCGTCGTCGCCCGCCACCTCGGGCGGCAGCGGCGCCCCGGAATCCGGCGGCTCCCCGGCGACCTCGGGCGGCGGCGCCGCATCCCGCGGCGGCGGCTCCGCCGCGTCCGCGGGTCCGCCGATCCCCGCGTCGCCGCCGGGCCGCGGCTCCGCGACGCGAGGCGGCCGCGAGCAACTGCAGCCGATCGACAGCACCAGCGACAGCATCAGGCTCCTGCGCAGCACGTTCCCTTCCTCTCTTCGCCCGGCCGCCCGGATGTCCCGCAACGCCCCTACGGGCGCGGCGCACGGATGTTGCAGTGGCCCGCGTCGCACCAGGCCTCGACGTTGTACGCGCAGACGCACGGCGCATGACCGGCGCACCGCTCCGTCCGACCTCGCAGGCAGTCGGCGATCGGCGTCGTCGTCCCGTACTCGGTCAGGCACCAGGTGCCGTCGAGCTGCCGGCGGGAGTAGGCCATCGGGCAGTAGCAGCAGTCCGTGGCGCAGTAGGCCAGGACGCAGTCGCCGTCGCCGAAGCAGACGTTGTCCGCCGGGTCCGGGTCGCAGACCGGCAGGTCGGGCGGACAGCCGGCCTGGGCCAGGGCGATCCCGGCGGCGAAGGCGAGAGCGACGGCACCGCGCGCGAGCACGGATCGGAGCATAGCGGCCGCCCCGTCCGCAGGCAACCGGCGTCGCGCGCCGGGGGCGCGTCCCTCGCACCGCCGGCCCCCGGCGCCCCGCCGGTTGCCTCGCGGCGCGTCCCCGTGGCAGCCTGCCGGCGCCGTCGCGCCGGCGCGGCGGCGGGGAGGTCGGGGATGACGGAGCGCGAGGCCGCGCTGGTCCGGGAGTTCAACGCCGCGCCGATCGCGCGCTGCTTCGGCATGACGTTGTCGTACCCCGAGCCCGGGGTGGCGCGCGTCGACCTGCCCTACAACCCGCAGCTCGACCACGCCCTGCACGGCATCCACGGCGGGGTGATCGCCACGCTGGTCGACATCGCCGGGTGGTTCGCCAGCGCGGCCCGACACGACGGGTGCTGGGTGGCGACGGCGGAGTTCCGCGTCCACACCCTCGAACACGTCGAGCGGCGCGCGTTGTTCGGTCTCGGGCGCGTCCTGCGTCCCGGCCGCACGCTGGACGTGTGCGAGATGCGGGTCCACGACGAGACCGGCCGGCTGGTGGCGCTGGGCACGGGGACGTTCGTGCCGCAGCGCCGCCTGGTCTTCGCGGGGGGCCCGACGTCGCCCGGGCCGCGCGACGGATGAGCGGCGGTTCGAGCTGGCTGGCCACGGCGGCGCGCGGCACCGAGCCGGTGCTGGCCCGCGAACTGGGCGCGCTGGGCGCGGCCGACGTCCGCCCGACCGAGGGCGGCGTGGCGTTCCGCGGACCCGCCGAGCTGGGCCGGCGCGCCAACCTGTGGTTGCGCAGCGCGAACCACGTGCTGCTGCGGCTCGCCGGCTTCCCGGTCGCGTCCGCCGACGACCTGTACGCGGGGGCGTACGACGTGCGCTGGGAGGACTTGCTCACGCCGCGCACGACGTTCGCGGTGGCGGCCCAGGGGCGCGCGCCCGGCGTGCGCCACAGCGGGTACGCGGCGCTGCGGGTGAAGGACGCGGCGGCGGACCGGATGCGCGAGCGGCGCGGGGCGCGCCCCGACGTCGACCCGCGCGACCCCGACGTGCGGATCGTGCTGCTGCTCGACGGGCGCGCGGGCACGTTGTTCCTCGACAGCTCGGGCGTCTCGTTGCACCGTCGCGGGTGGCGCCGGCGCGCGACCGAGGCGCCGCTCCGGGAAACGCTGGCCGCGGCGATCGTGCTGTGGTCGGGGTGGGACCGCCGACGGCCGCTGTGCGACCCGCTGTGCGGCTCCGGCACGATCGCGATCGAGGCGGCGCTCTGGGCGGCGGAGCGGGCGCCCGGCCGCGGCCGCGCGTTCGGCTTCCAGCGCTGGCCGTCGTTCGGGGAGGCGGAGGCGCGCGCCTGGCGGGCGCTGCTGGAGGAGGCGGACGAGCGGGCGGCGGCGGCCGGGCGCGCCGCGCGCCCGCCGATCCGCGCGTCGGACCGCGACCCGGAGGCGGCGGCGGCGACCGAACTGCACGCCGCCGCCGCGGGGGTCGGCGGACTGGTGCGGGTCGCGACGGCGGACGCACGCCGGTTCGCGCCGCCGGAGACGTCGGGCATGGTGGTCTGCAATCCGCCCTACGGGGAACGGCTGGCTCCGGGGCGCGGCGCGCTGGACGCCCTGTACCGGGCGCTGGCCCGCGCCTTGCGCCCGGCGGGCTGGGTGACGATCGTCCTGTCGGGCAACCCCGGGCTGGCCCGGGCGTTCCGGCGGCGGCCCGACGCACGGCTGCCGCTGCGCAACGGCGCGTTGCCGTGCGAACTCCTGCGCTGGGACCCGCGTCGCGGTTGACTTCGCCGCTGCGGCACGTTCAGACTGTCGCCCGACCCGGCGGCAGGCGGCGGACGTCCCGCCGGTCGCGCCGGGCGGGAGAAGACGCCATGACGCGCATCCTCGGCCTCCTCGCGCTCGCGGCGGTTGCCGCCGCCGCCGGCTGCACGACTCCCACCGCGGGCAAGAGCACGTCCGACACTGCCGGTTCCGCCGGCGGGATCGACCCCGCCGTCGAGCGGCTGTGGAAGGAATCCCGGGTCTCGGCGGCCGTGGGCGAAGTGCACAACATCAAGCCGGAGGAGACACCGCTGGTGAAGGCGGCGGTGGACCTCAAGAAGCCGGAGTTGCGCAAGTGCTTCGAGCAGCCGGTGCGCGAGCGCGGCTGCCGTTCGGGCGGGATCCCCAAGGCGTTCGACGCGATGCTGATGATCACCGAGGACGGGTCGGTGCGCGAGCTGCGGATCGTGCCCGGCAAGCAGGACCTGCCGCGCGCCTGCGACGACGCGGTCCGTTGCGTCTCCGACCTGTTCACCGGACTGCAGATCCAGGGGCTCGAACGGTTCCTCGGGGCCCGGCAGGCCTACATGACGATCACGCTGCTCACGCCGGACGAGGCGGGGATCGGGAACGGCGCCGACGGCGGCGTGGACGCGCCCTGACGCGGAAGCCCGGCCGCGCCGCTCGCGGTGGGGATGGATCGCACCGGGGCGTGGTTCCCGTTCATCGCATTCTTCGTTCGCGAGGATCGCGCGCGGGGACGGTCGGGCCGTCCAGCCGGCGGAGCGGGCAGAGGTTTCCTGTTGCACCGACCGGCGGTTGATGGCAGAAGGGCCCCGAGGGAGGTGCTGCGATGGTGGGACGCGGAAGGAAGGGGAAGGGAGACGAGGCAGCGGCCCCGGCGCAGGAGGAAGCCGGAGCCGCCGCGACCTGTCCGGAGAGCCCGCGGATCGTCGCACCGGCCGCGAATCCGGCGCCGCGCGCCTTGCCGCTGCCGCTGGTCCCGCGCGCCGTGTTCTTCACCAAGGGGTGCGGCGTGCACCGCCAGCGGCTGCAGTCGTTCGAGCTGGCGCTCCGCCGGGCCGGCATCGCGCCGCTCAACCTCGTCCGCGTCTCGAGCATCTTCCCGCCGGGCGCGGTGGTCGTCAGCCGCGAGCGCGGCCTGCAGCGCCTTCATCCCGGAGAGATCACCTTCGTGGTGATGAGCCAGTGCGAGACGGACGAGCCGAACCGCCTGATCACCTGCGCCGTCGGACTGGCCACGCCGGCCGACCCGGCCGCCTTCGGCTACCTCTCGGAGCATCACGCGTTCGGGCAGACGGCGAAGAAGGCCGGCGACTACGCCGAAGACCTCGCCGCCACCATGCTCGCCTCGACCCTCGGCATCGAGTTCGACCCCGACAAGGACTACGACGAACGGCGGGAGATCTACCGGATGAGCGGCCGGATCGTCCGCACGCGCAGCATCGCGCAGAGCGCGGAGGGCGACAAGAACGGACGGTGGACCACGGTCGTGACCGCCGCGGTGCTGCTGTTCTAGGGCTGGCCCGTCCGGAGGCGGTTCCGATGCACGTCGGCCGGTTTCTCGATCCTGCGCCGTCCGTCGAGCCGGAGCAAGCCTGGGCCGTCGTGATCCCGGCGCCGTTCGACCGGTCCGCCGCCGAGGCGCCCGGCGCCCGCGTCGCCCCCGCCGAGATCGTCGCCGCCTCGGCCCAGGTCGAGACCTACGACCTGGAACTGGGCCGCGACCCGACCGACCGCGGCCTGGCCACCCTCCCGCCGCTCGAGTTCTCCTACGCCTCCGACGACGAGCCGCTCGAACCGCTCGGGCGGGCGGTGGAGGAGCAGGCGCGCGCCGGCCGTTTCCCGCTCGTGCTCGGCGGCGAAGCGACGATCCTGGCCGGCACCGCCCGCGGCCTGCGGCGTCTCGGCGAGACCGGCGTCGTCCGCCTGGAAGGCGCGCTGGGCGGCGACGACGCCTGGTGCGGCCTGCGCGCCGCCCCGCGCACGGCCGTGCGCCGTTGCGCGGAGCTGGTGCCGGTCCGCTCGTCGGGCTGGCGCCTCGCCTCGGCCGCCGCGCTCGAATGGGCGACGCTCCGGGACGTCGCCGGCCCGCCGGCCCGCCGGCTGGCCGCGCGGCCGCGGTGCGAACCGGCGCCGGCCGAAGAGCTGGTGCGGGGACTGCCCGAGATCGTCTACCTCTCGCTGGACGTCGGCGTCCTCGACCCCGCCGCGCTGCCGATGCCCGGCAACCGGGAGCCCGGCGGGCTGGCCTATGCCGACCTGACGCGGCTGCTCGACGAGCTGTTCCGGCGGCGGCGCGTGATCGGGGCCGAGCTGACCGGGCTCCTGCCGCGCTCCGGCGACATCCTGCCGGCCTTCGTCGCCGCGCGGCTCGGCCTGCGGGTCCTCGCGCTGGCCCATCGCCAGCGGTTCCCCCGGGCGAGCTGCGGGGAATGACGCCGATGTCCACCGCGCGCCGGCCGGTGACGTTCGTCGCGGCGCCCTACGAGGCCACCGCGTCGTTCGTCCCGGGCTGCGCCTTCGGCCCCGAGACCGTCGCCGAACACCTCGCCGCGCTCGACGCGCACGACGCGAGCCACGGCGCCGCGCCGCCCGCGGACTGGACGTGGGTCGAGGCGCATCCGCGGACGCTGTGCGACCCCGCGGCGATGCGGCGCGAGGTGGCGCGGCACGTCCGCGAGGCGCGGACGGCGGGCCGGCTGCCGCTGGTGGTCGGCGGCGAACACACCGTGACCCCCGCGGCACTCGAGGCGTGGGACGACCCGGCCGCGGTGACCGTCGTGCAGTTCGACGCGCACGCCGACCTGCGGGCGGACTACGAGGGGACGCCGTGGAACCACGCCTGCGCGATGCGCCGCGCGCTCGAGCGCGGTCACCCGCTGGTGCAGCTCGGGATCCGCTCCGGCCTGCACGACGAGCTGCGCGAGGTCTACGGCCCCGGCGCCGACGGCGCGACCGGCCTCCTGGAGCGGACGGGGACTCCCCCCGCCCGGCTGCTGGCCCGCGACGCCCTGCGGTCGCGCGGCCTCGCCCCGGTGCTGCCCGGACTGGGCCGTCAGCTCTACGTGACGATCGACCTCGACGCGCTCGACCCCGGCTGCGGCCCGGGTGTCGGCACGCCGGAGCCCGACGGGCTGTCGTATCTCGAGCTGCTCGACCTTCTCGACGAGTTGCTCGACGGCCGCGCGCTGGTCGGCGCCGACGTCGTGGAGTTGTGCCCGGCGCGGGACGACGGGCGCACCGCGCGGCTCGCCGCCCGCTTGCTTTCCCGCCTCGCCCGTCCCGGGTGATGTCGGCCGGGGCGCCGCCGCCGGCGCGGGCGCCCGCGACGACACCGCGACCCTTCGGCGGGCGCACGCTGGAACGGCCGGCGGCACGGACGGCTCCGGCCGGCTACGGCTTGCGCCAGCGTTGCAGCACGGCGCGGAACCCGCCCATGTCCAGCGGGCGGCTCGTTTCGAGCCGGAGACCGGCGCCGCGCGCAGATCCGTCGGTGCGCTGCGGTCGCGGGGCGATCCAGACCAGCCGGCCGCCCGGCGCCAGCCGGTCCGCGGCGCTTTCCACGAACCGTTCGAGCAGCGCGTCGAGGGTCCGGTGGCCGCCGGTGCGGCGTCCCATCGGCGGGTTGGTCAGGACGAGCGTCGGCGGTTGCGGCGGCGCGAACGCGGTCGCCTCCGCCCGCGCCAGCTCCAGCGGCACGCCGGCCGCAGCGGCGTTGCGGCGCGCCGCCGCCAGCGCCCGCTCGTCGATATCGGTGCCGATCAGGCGCGCGTACGGGCCGAGGCGCGCGCGTTCCAGCAGCTCCGCGCCCGCGCCGACGAACGGGTCCCAGACCACGTCGTCGTCCCGCGCGCCGCCGACCCGCGCCAGCGCCGCCGCGATCGTCGGATGCGACGACGCCGGGACGTCGGCCGCGCGCCAGGCGAAGCGCGGATCGGCCAGCCCGCGCGGGTACAGCGTCCCGCACACCCGGTCCGTCCGCTCGGCGACCCGCAGCTCCCACGGCGCGGCCGTCGGATCGTTCCGCAGCTCGGGCCGCTCCGCCGCGGCGCGGCGGGCGATGTCCCACACCACGGCCCGCCGGTGTCCGCCGCCGACGAACGAAATCCGGTAGCGCAGCGGCCCGGAGGTCCAGCGCCGCAGCGCCTCGAGCGCCGGCGCGCCGGTCAGCAGCCGCACGACGGCCGCGGCCAACGGTTCGGCGGGGCGCCGGGGCGCCGGCGGCAGGGCGAAGCCGAACTCGGTCGCGACGCGCGAGGCCCAGGCCGAAGCCAGCGGACCGCGCAGCTCGGCCTCGACCTGGCCCGCTCCGACGATGCGCGGCCGCCAGCCGGGGCCGAGCTCTTCGACGACCAGCGGCTCGAGGCCGGCGCGGCAGTGGAAGCGCATCGTCCGCGGCCGCCCGGGCGCGGCGTCGGCGCGGATCGTGGATGGTTCGCCGCGGGCCGCGGTCCGTTCCAGCATCAGCACGGCGCGGGCCGCGCGACGCGCCGTTTCCGGATCGGCGGGCTGCGCGGCGCGCAACGCCTCGAGCGCCGCGGCGGCGCCGACCTTGCCCAACGCCTCGGCCAGCACCCGGCGGAGCTGGTCCGAACCCCCGGCGCGCCAGGCGCGCAGCAGCGCCGCCTCGACGTCGGGGTCCGGCTCCCGCAGGCGTCCCAGTGCCCCGGCGGCGGCGCGGCGCGTCGCATCGTCCGGGTCCTCGAGCGCGGCGAGCAGCAGGGCCCGCACCGCGGGTTCCGCGGGGGCGAGCCGCCCGAGCAGCCGGCACAGTCGGCCCCGCAGCGGCGGTGGCGCGCCGGCGAAGCGCGCCCGCAGTCGCGACACCGCGGGGAGGCCGGCACGCCGCAGCGCGCGTTCGATCGTCGCCGCGCGGTCGCGATCGGCGACGGCGAGCCGTTCGACCAGCTCGTCGACGTCCCGCAGCGCCGGGGTGAACCCCGGCGCGTCCAGCGCCTCGGGCCGTTCGTCGATCGTCCGCCGCTTCATCTCCCCGTCCGTCCGATCGCGCCGCGCCGCGCCGGCGCGCCGCGGCGGAACTCTACTCCGCTTCGGCCCCGCGGTCCCGCCGCGCCTGCCCTCCAGGGCTGGGGCGACAGGACAGCCGCCGGGCGACCGGCGACCGCTCGCGCAGGGCGCGGGGTCCCCGGACCCCGCTCGCCCGGAGCACGACCCGGGTCGCCGCTCATGCCTCGGCCCGGGTCGGAGCCCTCTCGATCTGCCAGCCAAGCTCCTCAACCCTGGGACGCTGTCCCGGCGCGTCCACCCCCGGGCGGCGGCGACGCCGTTGACGGCCCGCGCTTCCGTGGCTAGGGTGGCCGCCGTGCGTACGCGGGACGAGGCGCGGCGTTGGCGCAGCACGACGGTGCTGGCGGTCCGCCGGGGGAACGAGGTCGTGGTGGCGGCGGACGGGCAGGTGTCGGCGGGAAACACGATCCTCAAGGCGACGGCGCGCAAGGTGCGCCGGCTCGGGGAGGGGGGACGCATCGCCGCGGGGTTCGCCGGGGCGAGCGCCGATGCGATCACGCTGTTCGAACGGCTGGAGAACCAGCTCAAGTCGCACGCCGGGAACCTGACGCGGGCCGCGGTCGAGCTGGCCAAGGAGTGGCGGGCCGACCGGGTGCTCCGGCGGCTCGACGCGATGATGCTGGCGACCGACGGGCGCCGGATCTTCGTCCTGTCGGGGACGGGCGACGTCCTGGAGCCCGACGGCGACTGCGCGGCGATCGGCTCGGGCGGCCCCTTCGCCCTCGCCGCCGCCCGCGCGCTGCTCGAGAACACACCGCTGCCGGCGGCGGAGATCGCCGGCAAGGCGCTGGCGATCGCCGCGGGAATCTGCGTCTTCACGAACCAGAACGTCGTCCTCGAGACGGTGGCGGCGCCCGACTAGGGGTCGCGGCGCCGCGCCCAGGGAAGGAAGCCGCGATGCCGGAACCGGAGCCGTCCGTCGAGCCCGCCGGGGCGATGTTCACGCCGCGCGAGATCGTCTCGGAGCTCGACCGCTACGTGATCGGCCAGGACAAGGCCAAGCGGGCGGTCGCGATCGCGCTGCGCAACCGCTGGCGTCGCCGGCGGGTGCCGCCCGAGCTGCGCGACGAGATCGCGCCGAAGAACATCCTGATGATGGGGCCGACCGGCGTGGGCAAGACCGAGATCGCCCGCCGCCTCGCCCGGCTCGCGCAGGCGCCGTTCCTCAAGGTCGAGGCGACCAAGTACACCGAGGTCGGCTACGTGGGCCGCGACGTCGATTCGATCGTCCGCGACCTCGTCGAACTGGCGATCCGGCAGGTGAAGGCGGAGCGCGAGGCCGGGGTGCGGACCCGGGCGGCGGACCTGGCCGAGGAACGGGTCCTGGGCCTGCTGCTCCGGCAGCAGCGACCGGCCTACGAGGAGGGGAACGTCGAGGGGGACCGCGAGCGGAGGAACGCGCTGCGGGTGCGGTTGCGGGCCGGCGAGCTGGACCGGGAAATGGTGGAGATCGATTTGCAGGAGCGGGTGCGTCCGGCGGTCGAGGTGATCTCGGCGTCCGGAATGGAGGAGCTGGAGTTCAAGTTCCAGGACATGTTCGCCAACCTCCCCGGGCTGGGCGGCAAGAAGACGCGCGCGCGCAAGGTCAAGGTGCCCGAGGCGCTGCGGCTGCTGGCGGAGGAGGAGGCGGGCAAGCTGATCGACATGGAGGCGGTGGTCGCCGAGGCCAAGCAGCGGGCCGAGCAGTCGGGGATCGTGTTCATCGATGAGTTCGACAAGATCGCGGTGCGCGAGCGCGCGGGCGGGGGGAGCGGACCGGACGTCTCGCGCGAGGGGGTCCAGCGCGACCTGCTGCCGCTGGTGGAAGGCACCACCGTGACCACCAAGCACGGCCCGGTGCGCACCGACCACGTGCTGTTCATCGCCTCCGGCGCGTTCCACGTCACGCGACCCGCGGACCTGATCCCGGAGTTGCAGGGGCGGTTCCCAATTCGGGTCGAGCTGGAACCGCTGGGCAAGGACGAGTTCGTGCGCATCCTGCGCGAGCCGCAGAACGCGCTGCTCAAGCAGCAGATCGCGCTGCTGGCGACCGAGGACGTGCGGCTGCGCTTCACCGACGACGCGGTCGAGGCGATCGCGGAGATCGCCGCCGACGTCAACCGCCGCGCCGAGAACATCGGCGCCCGCCGCCTGCACACCGTGCTCGAGGCGCTGCTGGAGGAACTGTCGTTCGTCGCCCCCGAACGGCCCGGGCTGGAGGTCGCGATCGACGGGGCCGAGGTGCGCCGGCGGCTGGCGCACCTGGCGCAGGACGTTGATCTCGCCCGCTACATCCTGTAGGCAGGCGCACCGGGCCGCCCGGCGGCCGCAACCCGGAGGTGAGCGCAATGACGAGGCATTTCCTGTCGCTGTTCGACTGGTCCCCCGAAGAGCTGCGCGCGATGCTCGAACGCGCCGCGAAACTCAAGGCCGCGCGCGGCAAGCCGACCCGCGGCCGACTCCCCCTGGCCGGCAAGACCGTCGCCCTGATCTTCGAGAAAGCCTCGACCCGCACGCGCGTCTCGTTCGAGGTCGGCGTGCAGGAGCTGGGCGGACACCCGATGTTCATCTCCGCCAAGGATTCCCAGCTCGGCCGCGGCGAACCGATCCGCGACACCGCCCGCGTCTTCTCCCGCTACGTCCACCTGATCATGCTCCGCACCTTCGCCCAGGAGACGCTCGAGGAACTGGCCCGCTACGCCACCGTCCCCGTGATCAACGGCCTGTCCGACAAGCTGCATCCGTGCCAGGTGATGGCCGACCTGCAGACGATCGTCGAGCACCAGGGCCCGCGGCTCGAGCAGTGCACGATCGCCTGGGTCGGCGACGGCAACAACATGGCCAACACCTGGATCGAGGCCGCGGCCCAGTTCGGCTTCCGGCTGCGCGTCGCCTGCCCGCCGGCATTCCAGCCCGACGCCGCGGTGCTGGCCGAGGCGCGGCGGCGCGGCGGCCGGATCGAACTCTTCGAGCGACCGGAAGCGGCGGTCGAAGGCGCCGACGCCGTCAACACCGACGTCTGGGCCAGCATGGGACAGGAGTCCGAGGCCGAACGCCGCCGCCAGGCGTTCGCCGGCTTCACCGTGGACGAGGCGCTGATGGCGCGCGCCAACCCGGGGGCGATCTTCCTGCATTGCCTCCCCGCCCACCGGGGCGAAGAGGTGACCGACGCCGTGATCGAAGGACCCGCGTCCCGCGTCTGGGACGAGGCGGAGAACCGGCTGCACGCCCAGAAGGCGATCATGGAGCGCCTCCTCCGAACGGTGGATTGAGGCCCCAACCCGGATGGTGCTAGGGTTGCCCGCAACGCATGTCCAGGGCCGTCCACCGCAACGACGTTCCGCGCCGCCTCGGCCGGGAGCGAATCCAGGACTTGCCGTTGACGCCGGCCGAGGGGTACGTGCTGTCGCAGATCGATGATCGCACTTCGGTCGCCGACCTCGGATTGGTCGTCGGCCTGCCGGCCGAGGAACTCGACCGGGTCCTGGACCACCTCGCCGAACTGGGGCTGATCCAGCTCGGGGCGACGCAACCCTCCACCCCGGAGCGACCGCCCGGCCGTGCGCGAGGCGAGGAACCGCGGGCGGCGACCAGGACGGCCGCCGCGTCCTCCACGAACCCGCCGCCCGGCGGCTCGCGCGACGCCCCCGGCGACGCGCCGCGCGGCCCCCGGCGCCCCGGCGAGGAGGTGCGCGGCCACGCGGCGGCTTCGGTCCCCGTCCGGCCGCCCGCGGTCCGTCCCGCGGTCGCCCCGCCGCCGCCGCGGCCGTCGTCGCGTCCACTCGCCCCGCAGAAACCGCCGAGCCTCGCCTCGCCGGCGCGGCCGTCGAGCCGCCAACCGCCGCCGGCCACCCCGGCCGCCGACGACCAGGCGCCGCCGGCGGGCGCAGCTTCCGCGGCGGGCGAGTGGGGCACGCTGACGCCGGAGGAGCGCCGGCGGATCGAGACCTTCCTCGTGCGGGCCGAGTCGCTCGACTTCTACAAGCTGCTCGGGGTGAACCGCCGAGCGGACCGCGCCGAAATCCGCAGCGCGTACTTCGGCCTGGCGAAGGAGTTCCATCCGGACGCGTACTACGGCCGCGAGATCGGCGAGGCCCGACACCGGCTCGAACGAATCTTCCGGCAGATCACGCGCGCCTACGAGGTGCTGTCGCGCACCAAGAGCCGGCGCGAGTACGACGAGTACCTGAAGGGGCAGGCGGTCCTGCACGGCCAAGAGGAAGAGGAGCAGGCCTGGCAGGAGGAGGAGCAGCGGCGGCAGACGCCGTACGGGGCCAAGGCCACCTCCGCGGCTCGGGACGCGGAGCGGGCGCGGGCCGAGGCGGCGGCCCCAGCGGGGGAGAGTGGAACCGCGCCGGCCGCCGCGAGTCCGGCGGAGGCGACCACGACGATCGGGCCGCCCGGGGAGGCGACCGCCGGGGTGCCGTCCGGCGCGGCGCCTCCAGAAGCGCCGGTGGTCGGGGGACCCGCGCCGAACTGGGAGGTCGAGCCGCCGCCCGCCGCGGACACGCCACCGCCCGCCGCGGGGACGTCCGCGCCGGTCGCGCGGTCCACGGCGGCCGAGAACTGGCGGCGGTTGCGGATGGCCCGGCAGCTCGCGGCGGTGCTCCGGCGGCCGCGCGCGGAGTCTTCGCGGAGCGAGAAGCGGGGTTCGGACTACCTGGCGGAGGCGGAGGCGGCGGCGAAGGACGACGAGTGGGGGCGGGTGTTCGGACTGATCGAGGTGGCGGAGAAACTGGGACTGTCCGAGGCCGAGCAAGGTCGGCTGGCGGAGTTGCGCGAACGGTCGGCCCGGGAGCTCGCGCGGATCAGTTTCAACCAAGCCAAGTTCTCCGAATCGACCGGGGATCTGGCAGGGGCGATGCAGCACGTCGAGCGTGCCTGCCGGTACGGAACGGACAATGCGGAGTGCTGGGACGCGGCGGCGCGGCTCGGGTTGCGCCTGGGACGCGAGTTGCACAAGGCGCGAGATGCGGCGCTCCGGGCGATCCGTCTCGCCCCCCAAACGATCGGCTATCGCATCACCCTGATCCGGGTGTATCTTGCGGCCGGCTTGGTGAAGAATGCCCGGCGCGAGGCGGAGGCGGCGCTGGCGATCAAGCCCGACGACAAGCAGGTCAAGGCGCTGCTCGCGGAGGCGCGCGCGCAGCACGAGTGAGCGGCGGATGAGCGGACCGCGCAGGGAGTGAAACCATGGAACGCGTGATCGGCATCGACCTGGGAACGACGAACTCGTGCGTCTCGGTGGTCGAGGAGGGGGTGCCCGTGGTGATCCCGAACCGCGGGGGCTACAAGACGACGCCCTCGATCGTGGCGGTGACCGAGGCGGGCAAGCGGCTGATCGGCCACATCGCGAAGCGCCAGGCGATCACGAACGCGGAGAACACCGTGGTCGCCGCCAAGCGGTTGATCGGCCGGAAGTGGAACTCGCCCCAGGTCGCGACCTCGATCGCGATGTACCAGTACCGGATCGTCGAGGGGCCCCACGCGGACGTGCGGATCCAGCTGCGCGAGAAGATCTACTCGGTGCCGGAGATCTCCGCGATGATCCTGCAGGAGATGAAGATCATCGCCGAGGACTACCTGGGCGAGGAGGTGACCAAGGCCGTCATCACCTGCCCGGCGTACTTCAACGACAACCAGCGGCAGGCGACCAAGGACGCCGGCCTGATCGCCGGGCTGGACGTGATCCGCGTGATCAACGAGCCGACCGCCGCCGCCCTGGCCTACGGCTTCGGCAAGAAGATCGACCGCCTCGTCGCCGTCTACGACCTCGGCGGCGGCACCTTCGACATCTCGCTGCTCGAGATCGGCTCCGAAGGGGTGTTCAAGGTCGTGTCCACCGCCGGAGACACCTTCCTCGGCGGCGAGGACTTCGACGCCCGCATCATGGACTGGCTGCTCGCCGACTTCCAGGCCAAGCACGGTGTCGACCTGCGCCAGGACCGGATGGCCATGCAGCGGCTCAAGGACGCCGCCGAGAAGGCCAAGTGCGAGCTGTCGGCGACGCGGCAGACCGAGATCAACCTGCCGTTCATCATCTCCACCGGCCGCAACGAGGCCCTGCACCTGCAGTGCCAGCTCACCCGCGACAAGCTCGAGGAACTGACCGCCGACCTGGTCCAGCAGACGATCGACATCTGCGCCAACACCCTGGACGAGGCCGGTCTGGACATCGAGGACATCGAGGACGTCGTCCTGGTCGGCGGCATGACCCGCATGCCCAAGGTCCAGGAGCGGGTCGCCGAACTGTTCAAGCGCGAGCCGTGCAAGGGCGTCCATCCCGACGAGGTCGTGGCGCTCGGCGCCGCGATCCAGGGCTCGATGCTTGTGGCCGAGAAGTCCGAGGTGATGCTGCTCGACGTCACCCCCCACACCCTCGGCATCATGGTCGTCGGCGGCTTCTTCGAACCGCTGATCCCGAAGGACACCACCGTCCCCACGTCCCAGACCAAGACCTTCACCACCGTTCGCGACAACCAGACCGCCGTGAAGATCCTGGTCCTGCAGGGCGAGAGCGAGAAGGCCGAGGAGAACGAGCTGCTCGGCGAGTTCGTCCTCACCGGTCTCCGACGCGCGCCGAAGGGCGAGGTCGAGATCGATGTCACCTTCGAGATCAACGCCGACGGCATCGTCGCCGTCTCCGCCCGGGACCTCGAGACCGGCCAGGAGCAATCGATCACCGTCACCGCCTCCTCCGGGCTGACCAAGGAGGAGGTCAAGGAAATGGCCCAGAGCAGCCACGAGTACCTCGTCGAGCGGCGGCGCGGCGAGGAGGCCGAGAAGACGAGCCAGGAGGCCGAGACGCTGATCGGCGAGATCGAGCGCTACATGCCGCAGGTCGAGGAAATCGTGCGCGGCTCCGAGCACGGTCCGGAGGCGATCTCCAAGGCCAAGGAGGTCGTCGAGCACGCCCGCAACGCCATGCGCTCCGGCGTCCCCGACGCCGAGATGAAGGAAGTCCTCGATTCGCTGCGCCGCACCCTGCGGATGTTCAAGGCCGTCCTGACCTAGCCGCCGGACGCACCGGCGGCACGGGCCGCGCCCCGCCTCCGCTCAGGACTTCGTCAGGCGCGCGCGCAGATCGACCACCGCCGCCCGCAGCTCCGCGACGTTCGAGAAGCGCGCGGCCGGGTCGTCGGCCAGGCATCGGCGCACCAGCCGGTCGGCCGCCGCTTCGGTCGGCGAGGCGCCCGCCGCGTACAGCGGGACCAGCCCCCGGCCGCGCGCCGCCAGCGCCTCCTCCGGCATCCCCCCACGAAACGGCACGTGACCCCGCAGCGCGCGGTACGCCAGCGCCCCGAGCAGATGCACGTCCGACCGCTCGTCGCACGCCTCGCCCCGCAGCCGTTCCGGCGCCGCGTACGGCACCGCCCCGTCGCTGGGCGGCGGCGACGGCGGATCGTCGCGCCGATGGCGCCCCGCCTCCGCCAGCCGCAGCGGAAACGGCTGTCCGTCGGGAGGCAGGAAGACCGTCTCCGGCGACAGGTCGAGTTGCAGCAGTCCCGCCGCATGCTCGGCCGCCACGACCTCGCACAGCGCATCGAGCAGCCCCAGCGCCTCGGACAGTTCCAGCCGCCGGCGACGCACGAACAACGCTTCGAGCGTCTCGCCGCGCAGCAGCTCGAGCACCAGGAACCGCGCACCGAGCGGTTCGTCCCAGCCGTCGGCAATCAGCCGGCACACCCCGGGATGCGGCAGCTTGCGCAGGTTCTCCGCCTGCTCCGCCAACCGCATCGCCCGCAACGCACCATCCGCGCCGGACACCGCCGGCCGCACCAGCTTCACCACCAGGCCGGTCCCCGTGGCATCCTCCGTCGCCCGGTAGACCTCCGCCGCGTCCCGCAGCATCAGTCGTTCCGCCAGTCGATAGCGGAACGCCACCAGCGACCCCGGAGGCAGCTTCTCCGGCCCGTCCTGCGCGAGCCCCTTGGCGTCGCCGGGTTGCATGGCGGGGCCGAGTATAAGCAGCTCGGCCCTCCCCGGCAACGGCCGCCGCACGTTCGCTCCCGCACGTCCGCCGTGTCGCCGGCACCACGGTGTGGCACAGACGACCCACTCCCGGAACGTTCGGAAACCACCACAAGGTCGGGGAACTGCTGGCACGGGAGGTGCACATCCCCCTCTCCGCCCCGAGAGGGAGAACAGTGCATGCAGTATCGGACCCTGACGAATCTCGAAGACATCCAAGTCGCGGCGGGACGAACCCGGGGCGGCGGACCCCGGGCGGCGCGAGCCGGGGCGGTCCTGCGGCTCTTCGCCCTGGCCGCCGCGCCGCTCGCCCTGTCGCACCCGGCCGCCGCGGCGGCCGGCGAGGTCGGGACCCATCTGTTGGCCGAAGCCAATCTGGGGCTCGGCATCGCGCCGGTGACCTACCTGCCCCCGAACTTCGCCTGGGGCGGGATGCTCGGCATCGGCGGCAAATTCGCGGGATTCCCGCTCCGCTTCTACGCCGTCGCGGGAGCCGAGGCGGTCGATTTCTCGGGAGAAGGGGTCCATCCGCAGACCGGGTGCGCGTTCGCGGCCGAACGGTGGTACGTCGACATCTACGGCGGCTTGCGGCTCCTGCTGCCGATCTTCGACCGCATCCGCACCTACGTCGATCTGCTCGGCGGCGCCTCCTACACCGATGGCGTCGTCGCCCGTCGCGACGGTCCGTCGATCGCCAAGCAGGACTGGTACGGGCAGTTCACCCTGGGCTGGGGCCTGCAGTACCGCTGGCACGAGAACGCCTCGACCGGCCTGCGTGCCGAAGCGATGTTCGGCGGCCAGGAGGCGGAGGTGCTCGACACCTATGCCGGCGAGGGCGAAGGCGGCGGGGTGCGGTTCAGCGTGATGGTGACCCAGACGTGGCACCTGTGAGCCGGAAGCCGGGCGCGGCCGTCGAGCCCCGGGCGTCCTCGCGCGCGACGAACGCAGCGCCGGAGACGCGGGGTTCGCGGGGGCGGACGGGACGGCGGGCGCGCGGCGGACCGCCGCGGTTGCCGCCCGGCTTCGCTTCGCTCGTCGTCCTCCGGGCGGCGGCCTGCCTCCTGCTCGCCAGCGGGTGCGAGTCGGGCGACGCCACCTCGCGCGTCGTCTTCACCGTCTACGACCAGGACGTGCGCTGCGAAACCGCCGGCGGCTGCGTGGTCGAGGCCTCCGGCCTGCCGGCGACCGGCGAGCGTCTCGACGTGGCCGGGGTCACCTCCCCCGGGGCCTCCCGCCACGACCCCGGCCTCTACCTCTACGCCGGCGGTTTCCGCGCCAACGGGGCGTTCTTCGAGCTGGAACTGGACGTGCCGGCGTACCTGGGGGCCGAGGTGCGCGACCTGTCCGCCTCGTATCGCGAATATGTCGGCGGGGCGCCGCTCTTCCAGTCCGACGCGGTCGGCGGCGAGATCCAGCTCGTGCCGCTCGCCGGCGACGGGGGTCCCTACGCCGGCAGCTTCGACCTCCGGTTCCTCGACGACGGCCGCGATGGCCTGCGCAACACGGGCGACGAGGTGCTTCGCACGCTGCGCTTCGGCTCGTTCACCCTCTCGGGCCGCGAGCCCGAACGTCCGACGCGGCCGATCGCGGTCCGCGAAGAGGACGTGTACGTCGACGTCCAGGTGCGGATCGACATCGAGCTGGATCCCGCCTGGACCTACGATGCCGACGGCTGCGACGATTCGACCCCCGAAGGGTACGGCGAGGGGAGCGGCTGCGAAGGCGACACGAGCACGGACCCCGGCGGCGGCGCCGGCTGCGAGGGCGACACGACGGGCGACGTGGGGGGCGGCTCGGGATGCGAGGGCGACGCCTCGGGCGACACCGGCGGCGGGAGCGGCTGCGAGGGCGACGCCGGGGGCGGCGGGTCGGGCTTCTGCGGCGGCTCCTCGGGAGGCGGCTGCCAGGGCGACTCGCCGGTCTCGGCGGCCGGCCCGCGGGCCCGGCCGAGACGTCCGAACCGGATCTTCTCCGCCGGCCTGCCGTTCCTGGCGCTGCTCGCCACCCGCTTCATCCTGCGCCGGCGCTAGCTCACGGCGGCGGCAGGACCGAGATGCGGATCTCGGCGTAAATCAGCGCGAGGATCCGCTGCAAGCGGTCGATATCGATTTCGTCGAACGACTCGAAGTCGGCGCTGTCGACGTCGAGCACGCCGACGATCCGACCGAGGCGATCACGGAACGGCACGACGATCTCCGAGTTGGCGCGGCCGTCGCAGACGATGTGGCCGGGGAACTCGTGCACGTTCGGCACGACCACCGGCTCGCCGCGGTCAATCCCGGCCCAGCACACCCCCTTGTGCGGCGGCAGCACGATGCAGGCCGGCGGTCCCTGATACGGACCGACCGTCAGCTCGCCGTCCCGCAACAGGTAGAAGCCGGTCCAGAAGAAGTGCCGGAGCCGCGCGGCCAGCAGGGCGACGATCGTCGCCATCCGCGCGGTGGGGTCGGAACTCTTGCCGATGTGATAGCGGGCTTCCGCGAGAATCTCGTCGTAGATCCGTTCCTTCTCGGCGCGGTTCACGGCTGCCTCCACGCAGCCCCCGTCTGCCGGGCCAGTATCGTCGGTCGCGACCACCGGCGCAAGGGGTCCCGCCGCCGCGAGGCCGGGAATTCCGAGCCGGTTTCCGCGCCTCCGCGCCTCCGCGGCTCACCTCTCGAGACGGCGGCGCATCGTGCGGTGCGGGATCCCCGCCTCGTCGAAAACGGGTCCCTCGGCCCGGAACCGGTGCCGCTCGTAGAAGCCGACCGCCCGCAGTTGCGCCGCGACGACGACCTCCGCCAGCCCGCGCTCGCGCGCCACCGCGACGAGCCGCTCGAGGATCGCCGCGCCGACGCCTCGCCCGCGCCAGCCGGGCAGCACCGCCATCCGGCCGATGTGTCCGTCCGCCAGGAGCCTCCCGGTGCCGATCGGCCGTCCGTCCCCGTCCCGCACCAGCAGGTGTAGGGCGACCGGATCCGACCCGTCGATCTCCAGCTCGGGAGGGACCCGCTGCTCCTCGACGAACACGGCGTGCCGAACGGCGTGCAGCTCCGTCGCGGAGGCCGCCCAGTCGGTCGTCTCGATCGCGAATTCCTCGGGCAGGGCGTCGGTCGGCGGCACGATCGCGGGTCTCCTCGCTTCGCGCCGATTGGACCATCCGTTCCGCGCCGGATCAAGGGGACGGGTCGCCCGCGCCCGCTCCCCTTGCCTCGCGCCCGAAACGCGTCCACAGTGCGGCCGGAGCAGCCGTTCACCCCGACCCGGGGTGCGCGAGTGCGCGCGGGGGGCGGGGGAGGAACGCGGCAGCCGCGCCGGGGCCGGCTCGCGGTTCGCGGGCCCGCGTGCGGCCGGGCGCCCGCCGGGCGGACGGTTGCCGATCGGATGCGGTCCGGCGCGCCGCCCCGGGGCGCCCGCCGGGGAGGAGCAGGTTGCATGTCCCACCGCCGCCTCGTTCCGTGGTGCGTCGCGCTCGCTGCTTCCGCCCTCGCCGCGCTCGGCTGCGGCGGCGACGACGCGCCTCCCGAACTGTGCGCCAACGGCATCGACGACGACCGCGACGGCCGCACCGACTGCGACGACGACGGGGACTGCGCCGGCATGCCGGTGTGCGCGGCGCCGCCCGCCGAGGTCGACTGCGACGACCGGCGGGACGACGACCGCGACGGCCGCACCGACTGCGACGACGGCGACTGCGCCGGCGACCCCGCCTGCGGCGCGCCGCCGGCCGAGACCGACTGCGACGACCGCCGCGACGACGACCGCGACGGCCGCACCGACTGCACCGACGTCGCCGACTGCGCGGACGACCCGGCGTGCGCCGTGCGTCCCGAACGGTGCACGAACGGACTGGACGACGACCGCGACGGCGACACCGACTGCCTCGACGAGGACTGCGCGGGGCGACCCGAGTGCGCACCGCCCTTCGAGGACTGCGACAACGGCGCCGACGACGACCGCGACGGCGACACCGACTGCCTCGACGAGGACTGCGCCGGCGCCCCGGCCTGTCTCGCAGCCTGCGCCGACGCCCTCGACCCGCTGGAGGACAACGACTCGATCGCCGCCGCCGCGGACGCCGCCGCGGCCGCCGGAGTCGCGCTGTACGCCGTCGCCGGCGACCCCGACTTCTTCGCCGTCCCGGTGTGCGTCGGCGCCGCCGTGACGATCGAGGCGCGCTTCGTCCATGCGGGCGGCGACATCGACCTCGAGCTGTTCGACGCCGACGGCCGCCGGCTGGCCGCCTCCGCGTCCGGAGACGACGACGAGCGGATCACGTGGGCCGGCGAGCGGCGCGGCGCGCTGTTCCTCGCGGTCGGGATGTACACCCCGGACGGCTGCAACCCGTACCGGCTGGAGGTCGAGGTCGACGACTCGGCGTGCGTGTGGACCGACCTGGACTGCGACAACAACATCGACGACGACGACGACGGCCTCACCGACTGCGCCGACGACGCCGACTGCGCGAGCGACGCGTACTGCGTGCCCGAAACCGGGTGCCGGAACGGGGTCGATGACGACGGCGACGGCGCCACCGACTGCGCCGACCCGGGCTGCCGGCCGACGGCGGCCTGCACGGCGAGCGGTAACGACACCTGCGCCGCGCCGTACGTGCTGCCGGACGACCCGAACGGCGCCTGGTACGGCGACACGACGGGCGCCGCCGCGGACGACCGCGGCTCGTGCGGCGGCGACGGGCCCGAGGTGGTGTTCCGCTTCACGCTCACCGCGCGCAGCCGCTTCACGGCCCGCACCGCCGGCTCGTCGTTCGACACCCTGATCTACCTGCGGGGAGACGATTGCGCCGCGGGCGCCTCGCTGGCCTGCAACGACGACGTCGCCCGCGGCGACATCAGCTCGGCGGTCGATCGGACGCTCGAACCGGGCACCTACCACCTGTTCCTCGACGGCTGGGGCGCCGATTCCGCGGGCGCCTACACCCTGACGCTGTCGACCACGGCCCTCGAGGCGTGCACCGGCGGGATCGACGACGACGACGACGGCGCCGCCGACTGCGCCGACCTCGACTGCGCGACCGACGCCGCCTGCCTGCCGGCGAGCTGCACCGAGGACCTCCACGAGGACAACGACACGTGCGCGACCGCGCTGCCGATCGCCACCGTGACGCCGACCGAGTACCTCGCCGTCACCCCGGCGGACGACGACTACTGGTCGATCCCCGTCTGCGCCGGCGCCGTCGTGACGATCGATCTGCGGTTCCGGCACGCCGACGGCGACATCGACCTCTACCTCTACTCCGCGACCGGCACGCGCCTCGCGGTCGGCGGCAGCGGCGACGACGACGAGTTCGTCCGCTGGACCAGCGATCGGGACGGGACCGTCTACCTGCGGGTCGATCTGTACGGCACGAGCGACCCGTGCAACGTGTATCGCCTCGCGGCGAGCGTGGATGAAAGCGCATGCCCATGACACGACGACACTGCAGGCCTCCGGCGCCGCCCTCCCGAACCCGCGGTCGGAACGGACCGCTCCCGGCGCTGCTGGCCGCCCTGCTCCTCGGGACGCCCGGCTGCGGCGACGACGACGACGCCGACACGGGCCCGGAGGACGCCCCGATCGACGGCGGCGCCGACGCCGATGCCGACGGCGCGGCGGACGGCGACGCCGAGGTCGAGCCGGAGGACGGCGGCGTCGAGGACGCGCCGCCGCCGCCCGTCACGGTCGCCGCGGCGTTCGACCTGCTCGCCGCCGCCGACCCGAAACTCGACGGCTTCGACGGCTGGCCGCTGGCGTTCGACGTGGACGCCGGCGGGCGCACCGGACTGGCGTGCCGCGTGACCCTCGCGCGCCCGTCCGGCACGCTCGCCGCGCTCGACGGCACGCTCGACGATACCTCGTGCACCGCCACCTGGGACGGCCGCGACGCCGCCGGCGCCTGGGTCGCTCCGGGGTCGCTGACGGCGACCGCCGAGGTGCGGGCGGCCGCCGGCGGCGAGACGCTGGCGACCGCCGAGGCGGAGCTGGAGGTCGTCCGGCTGGGCATCGACCGCGTGCAACTGCTGCCGGGACCGGCCGGCAAGCGGGTCGATCTGCTGTGGGCCGAGATGGGCGGAGTGGAGGACGGCTGGTGGCTGTTCCCGCGCGACGCTCCGCCGTGGGGCCTGGACCGCGACGCCGCCGAGCCACCCGCGGCGGTGGACCTCGAACTGGCCGACGGGACGCCGCGCCCCCTCCCTGCGCCGTGGGACGACCTGCGCAGCCCGCCGCTGGATGAGGCGTCGGTCGACGGCGCCGAGCGGGACACGTTCAACCTCCCGACCGCCTGGTCGGCCGGATCGATCCTCGAAGCGACGGCGTCGCTGTCGTCCGACGTCGCGGGGCTGCCCGGCGGCGGAGCGCCGGCGTCGACCGAGGTGCGCGTGCTGGCCTCGCCCGGCACCCGGCTCGTCGGCGAAGGGCCGTTCGTCCCGGGCGGGACGGTCACCGTCCGGAGCGAGACCTCCCCGATTCCCGCGGTGCAGCGCGTGGATTGGACGCTGGTGTGGCGGTTCGAGGCGCGCCAGCCGGGAGGACCGTGGGTTCCGGTCCCGGGCGCGATCGCCACCGTGCACCGGCTCTACGGCGTGGTGGGCGCGGCGACGTTCGTCGACACCGGCGTGCCCCACCTGGGCTGGGTCGACGTGATCGACCGGGTCGCCGGGTGGGTCGACGGCGCGACCGCCGACCCGACGCGCGTGGCCGGACGGATCGTCGAAGGGGTCTACCACACGCTCGGGCTGCGCTACGACGACGTGCGCGGCGCCAGCGCCTACTCGGACTACCCGGACGGCTGGGACGACGGCGTGTTCTTCGCCGGCGCCTTCGAGCGCCGCGACTACGGCTCGACGATCAACTGCTCGGACGCCGCCGGCATCGTCGGGGCCTACGCCAACATGGTCGGGATCGACATGCGCTACCACATCCTGACCCATGCCTGGCGCGACGGGTTCGACCTGAACTACATCCGGCCGATCGGGTTCGCGGAGTTCGACGAGACGCCGTTCCTGTTCGGCGGCGGGTCGTTCAGCTACCACGCGGTGGCCGGCCCGCCCGACGGCTCGATCTTCGACGCGACCCTGGCGCTCGACGGCGACGGCGTGCCGACCGCGCCGCCGCACGTGTTCCTGCTGGCCGAGGGACTGCCGCCGGCCGATTACCTGTTCGATCTGTCCTCGGACTGGGCCGGCATCCGCATCCGCTACGACGAGACGGTGGAGCTGCAATGAAGACCTCCTGGCTGGTTCCGCTCGCCTGGCTCGTGCCGCTCGCCGCGGCGGCCGAACCGATCGTGCACGGCGGCGTGGACGTGGACGAGCTGACCCCCGCGGGGATGCAGCGGCTGTCGGTGACGGCCCCCACGGAAGCCGCTCGCCCGGTGCGGCTGGTCTACGGCCGGGGGACGACACCCGAGCTGCTGGTCGATGTGCGGGTGGCACCGGATGCGGCCGGGGCGCGGGACGCGCTGGCGGTTCGGCGGCGCACGGTCTCGCATCCGCCGCCGGAAGCGCCGCTCGGCGACACGGGGTTCGGCGACGCGGGGTTCGCGGCGTTCGTGCGCGACAACGTGTTCGTCGCGATACACCGCGTGGCCGGCGCGGCCGACGTGCTGGCGGTGGCCCGCGCGATCGACGCGGTCGTGGCCGCCGCCCCGCCGGGCGCGCCGACGCTCGCGCCGGGCGCGCGGCGGTCCTACGACGACGCGCAGCTCGGCGAACGGCCGGTGCCGGTGGAGTTCCCCGCCGACCTGCTGGCGGCGCAGCTCGAGGTGTGCGGCCCGGCCTACGCGCGGCGCACCGCCGACGGCTGGGTCGTGGTCCGCACCGGCCCCGGCCTGGTCACCGTGCGGGTCCTCGGCGTGGACCGCCGCCTGCGCACGGCCGCGGAGTGAGAGCGCCGGCCGGCGACAACGCCGGCCGGGTCGGGGATGGTCCTCGGGCACCGCGGCGCGGCCGTCCGCCGGCGGCCGCGGTGGTCGTCGACGACCGACTCTCGCCGCCGGCCGCGCGGGCCGGCGCCAGCACCTTCCGGCGGGGCGGCTACGGCAGGAAGCGCTCGGGGTGGGCGAGCTTCTGCGGCAGGTACTCGTCGATCACGTAGTTCAGGCCGTGCTTGGCCAGCGCCTGCTGCTCGGCACGAACCCCCATCTTGACCAGCTTGGAGAAGGCGTCCTGCCAGGCCTTGTGGTGCTGGATGAAGGGGTCGTTCTTCACGGCGTCGGCGGCGCGCTTGATGTCGACGTCCTTGAGCGGGTGGGTCGGCAGCTTGTAGTCGAGGATGTCCTGGGGGGTGATGCCGAGGAAGGTGGCCTTCGGCACGCAGAAGAACTCGTTGACGTGGGCGGCGTTGCCGGAGCCGACCTTGAGCGTGCGGTAGATGTTGGCGATGCCGTAGGGGTCGCAGTCGACGAAGACGTAGACGGGGATCTTCTTCTCGTCGGACAGGCGGCGGATGAAACGGCGGCAGGCGCGGGTCGGCACGCCGCCCATCGAGACCAGGATGCAGTTGGCCTGCTTCCAGTAGTTGTGCTTGACGAGCCGCTGGAACATGCCGGCGGTCTCGATCGCCAGGATGAACCTGGCGTCGGTCTGGAACCCGAGGTCCTCGACGGAGATCGGGATCGAGTAGGCGCCGGAGCCGAACTTGGTGCAATCGATCTTGAGCGTCTTTCCCGAGTCGCGGTCCTTGTCGATCACCGTCAGCTTGCCCGCGACCTCGCCCCCCTTCTCCTCGGGGATGAAACCGATCTGCTCGCGGTTCACCCGGAACAGCGCCTCGATGTCCTCCATCACCTGGTCGCTCTCCGGCTGTTCGTCGAAGCGCGCCTCGCCCCAGTTCTTCGAGACGTAGTACGCTTCCCGCTTGGTCGCGATGTCGTCGGTCTCGACCAGGTTCTTCGACAGCGCCATCATCCGCAGCGTCTGGGCGAAGGTCTTGACCGTGCCGACGGTCAGCGTGCGCTCCTTCATCCTGCCGAGCAGTTCGAAGAAGCCGACCGAGGGGCGGTAGCGGACGTTCTGGAGCGAGCGGAGGGGGAACTTCAGGTTCGGCTTGCGCCGGGCGAGGATCTTGTCGTGGACCCCCTGGGCGGCCTTCCGGATCGCCTGGACCATCGTGCGATCAGGCATCGGACGCCTCCTCGCCGGCGGCCTCGCCGTCGCCGGTTTCGGTCGAGGCGATCTCGTCCTCGACGGCCTTGAGGCCTTCGAGGCGGGAGCGTTCGAGGACGTACTCGAGGCATTCGACGGTTTCGCGCTCCTTGGCCTCGCCGTAGCCGAGGATTTCGCGCAGGGCGCCCGAGATGTGCGGGATGTACTTCTGGATGTAGGCGCGTTTCTTGCCGGCATCGATCGCGCGGCGACGGGCGGAGAGGAAGAGGGCGACCCGGCGGCCGCACTCCTGCAGCGCCAGCTTCAGCTCGCGCAGGATCTCGGGGTAGTGCGCGATCGCCTCCTTGGACTCGGAGGTGAAGGGGACCCAGACCGAGGCGACGTGGACGGCGAGGACCATCGGGGCGATCGGCAGCGAGCCGCGCGGCTGCGGGAGGCCGTAGTTGCGCCAGGCGACGTCGGTCACCGCCTCGGTGATCGCGCAGGCGCCCTTCTGGTACTGCAGCGGGACGCGGTTGGCGAAGCGCATCACCTCGCACGGCTCCTCGGCCGGGATGTCTCCGCCGTACGCCAGGCCGACCTCGACGACGAACGGGTTGCCGCGATAGACCGCCGGGGGGCGTGTGGCGCTGGTGAAGAACTCGCCCCGGAACCGGCTTTCCAGGCCGCGCCGCAGCAGCTCTTCGCCGATCGGGACCACGCAGGCGGTGGGCGGCGCGAGGAGCTTCACCTGCTGCATCGCCTTGTGCAGCGCCTCGACCTCCTCGGGGGCGAGCCGGTTCGCGCGCGCCTCGGGCTTGATCCCGGCCACGGCGCAGATCTCCTCGGCCACGCGGGGCGAGACGCGCGAGAAGTCCTGGACCAGCGCCGCCCGCACCGTCCGGCTCTTCGTCGAGAGCAGCATCTTGAGCAGCATCCCCAGCTCGACGCCGTACGGATGCGGCTTCATCTCCTTGGCCTCGGGCGGCAACTCCTCCGTCACCCGCTCGTAGATCGCCGCCTCGCCCTGCCCCGCCGGCGGGCGGTAGACGATCCGCGCGTGGGGGTTGGCGATCGCCACCTGCTGCAGGTACTCCTCGACCGAACGGCTGCCGCGGCGGTACACGGCCGCAAGCTCGATCTCGACCTGCGTCCCGTGATCGAACTCCCAGTCGATCTGCTCGTCGGACAGCGTCTCCGGCTGGTTCTTCTGGGTATCGATCCGCAGCGTCACGCGGAAGGCCGGCTTGCCCTTCCCGGTGCGCGAGATGATCGTCATCGGGCGGCCGGTGGTGAGCTGGCCGTACATGCCGGCGGCGCTGATGCCGATCCCCTGCTGGCCGCGGGCCTGCTTGAAGGAATGGAACTTCGAGCCGTAGAGCAGCTTGCCGAAGATCCTGGCGATTTGCGCCTTGACGATGCCGGGGCCGTTGTCCCGCACGGTGACGCGATAGCGGTCGTCGCCGTTGACCTGCGTGATCGCCACCTCGAGGTCGGGCAGGATGCCGGCCTCCTCGCAGGCGTCGAGCGCGTTGTCGACGGCTTCCTTGACGGTGGTGAGCAGCGCCTTGGCGGGGTTGTCGAAGCCGAGCAGGTGCCGGTTCTTGGTGAAGAACTCGGCGACGGAGATGTCGCGCTGGCGCGCCGCCATCGCTTCCGCCGTGGCGCGCCGCCGGCCGTCGGCGTTGCGGCCGGCCCGCGGCGCCCTGGCCTCGGCCCGCGACTCGGCTTCCGCTTCGGGCGCCGCCGGCAGCTCGGGCGGCGGCGCCGGCGGTTTCGTGCCGGACAACTCGACCGGACCCATCACCGGAAGCTGCAACTCGCCCTTCTTCGCCGCCGGGGGCTGGCGACCGCCCGCAGGGGGGCGGCGTCGCGAGGCGACCGGGGGGACCGGCGGGGCCGCGTCGCCCATCAGCGAAAGCTGTTCGATCTTGCCGGGCTTCTTCTTGGCCAAGGCCTCCACCACACCCTCCCCCGGCCGCCGGCGCAACGGTGTCCGCCGGCGCCTCCACTCCCACGATGCCGCTCGCGCCCGAGGCGAAGCCGCACCGGACCCGGCCGGGCCATGCGGCCCCGCGCGGTCGAAGCCTCCTACGCCGTTCCGTGAACGGATGTCAAGTAACCGGCGCGAGGCCGCTGACGAACCGCGCGTGGCGGTCTCCTTTCTGCCGGTGGTGACGATGAGATCGTCTGCGGCGCGCGCCTCGGCCGGAGCGCTCCGTCCGGCCGGGGGCCGTGGCGGGCTTCGATTCCGCCCTCCGCCCCGGCCCCGGGGAGCGGAAGGCGCAGCCCTACCGGGTCATCGGGCCACCTCCA
>Ga0073932_1001987_pt1 | contig 34750 bp, 24 predicted proteins | sample DewCreD2012metaG_FD_76967 | JGI IMG/M metagenome (GOLD analysis project Ga0073932, IMG submission 76967) | Hot spring sediment bacterial and archeal communities from British Columbia, Canada, to study Microbial Dark Matter (Phase II) - Dewar... ...
CTCGCCTGCCGGTTACCAAACAGAACCGAAACAGCCGACTCGTTTCAAGCCCAAGAACGCTTACGTTCTGGTCGCCCGTTGGTCTGCACCGGGCGCACGAGGCGGAACCTTGCGCCTGCGTGGCCAGGCCTGTGCCATGTCATGTTCCGATTCGGCAGCCAGATACGAGTAACAGTCCGACCGGGCGATCCAACCGCAGCCCCACTGTGGATCAGTCTTCAGCCACTGCTCAAACAGCGTGTCAGCTTGACTGCGCTTGCCCAAGCTGAACAGGGCTCCGGCCAAGGAGTGGCGCAGGTTTTCGGTCATCAGACCGTCCTCCTCGGCAAAGCGCCGGCGGACCTGCTGGCAGAATTCGATGCGCCGTTGATGCCAGCTCGCGCCCGATTGGGCAGCTTCGAGTAGCTCGGAATCCGACAACTTTCGCGCCAGCGCCAAAAGCGGTTTGCCCTTGCGCTCCCACTCTCGGCGGTATGCTGTGTGGTCTCGCCGCCAACGGACTTCCAAGGCGGACGGGTAGCCAGCCCCTGGGAACTACCCCAAAAAACCGGCAAGCCAGGTTACTTCTCGGGAGTCGAAACAGGAGTGGAGCGGGTGAAGGGAATCGAACCCTCGTCTCAGGCTTGGGAAGCCCACGTTCTACCATTGAACCACACCCGCAAGCACGTCCGCTTTTTAGCAGATCGGGGCGACCGCTGCAACTGCTCTGTTCGCCCAAATCCTGACCGACCTGAAGCCGATGAGCGGCATGCCGACAGATGCCCCCCGGGGGGAAGTATGCGGCTCCGGCAGGCAAGATGCCGTCAGCGTGTGCTCGCGATTTGTCCATCCGGGCAGGCGAGCTGGCCGGGGCTGTGTAAGGCCCGGGTGTTTCGGAAACGCATCTTGGGCGGATGTCTGGACGACCGACAATGCTGTGCGGCATCCGACATGTCCCACGACGTAACGCCAATCCGATGTTGAGAAGCAGGCCGCATTTGCCCCGCAACTTGGCGTGCGGGTCACCGGGGGGATGCGTGGAAGTTGGGATTCGGCAGCTCCTCACGAGGGCCATCGAAACATTTTCTGCCCGTCGGCTCGACCGACGTTGCGGGTGAGCATGGTTCAAGAGAGGGAAGGACGCCGGAGGAAATGCTATCATGCGGCAGGTTGAGCGTGGCCCGTTCCCGGGGTGCGTCTCCAGTTATCCTGAGTTTGGGCCACCGCTGCAATTCGGCGGCCCTGGGCTGTGGCCGCCGGCGTGCCCGGCCTCAGTTTGCCCAACAGCCGGTGGTGGTGGGAACAGGATTCGAACCTGTGTAGGCATAAGCCAGCAGATTTACAGTCTGCCCTCGTTGACCGCTTGAGTATCCCACCCCAACCGGCGAGGAACAGTTAGCCACGCACGTGGTGGCTTGTCAATCGGCTCCCGCATCCGGCGGCCCGGCGGGCTGCGTCTGGGCAGGACGGCCAAACGCGGAGGGGAACCCCTTGGTTGGGGCAGCGCACCCATTCCTTACCGTTGCCGTCACCTCAAGATGACCAGCCGCCACCGCCCTGTCAGCAGCCGGCTCAAATCGGCCTTTCCCTCCTGCCGCGTTGCCTCTGGTATGATCACTGCACCGTTACCGCGCCTCAAAGGGCTGTCAAATGTCTTGACGCTCAGGCTGTCAGAGGGTAGAAGTGCTGTGTAAGAGCCCTCGAAGGGGCTCTGCGCAACAGCAACAAACCGAGCAGGCGTTCAACGCACGGTGTGCCCGTTTGGCAAAGCAACAGGAGCCTGCAACCCTGGGAAGGGTCGCTGCCAGAGAGGTGCGCGTCGTTGAAGGCATGCTCAAGAAACATCAGCACAAATGAAACCCTGTAATCCACATGCTCTGAGGCAGAGGTCCCGGCTTTTTTGCCGCAGGACGTTTTTGGGCGCGCTGGCGCTGACCGTCTGGCTGGTCGGCTTGGCGACATTGCTGGCACAGCCCTTCGCGGCGCTGGACCATCGGCACCCTCGCGTCCGTGAAGTTATGGCTGTGCAGGATTTGGTAACGCCCGACCTGATGCAGATCGAGGACATTCTCGGCACAGCCACCAGCGTGAATGAGCAGGGGGAGGTGGCCATCACCATTTTCGTGCATGATCAGGGGCGGCATCGCGCCGCGCTGCTCCAAGCGCTGCCGCGGCAAATCCGTGGCGTGCCGGTCGTGCTGGAGGTCACCGACAAGTTTCGTGCCCTGGCTGTTGGCGGCAAGCTGGCCAAGCCATCGCCCGCGCCCTCGGTGGATCACAAAGCCAAGCAGACGCCGCCCATTCTGCTGGGCACATCGGGTGGGTGGGGCTACGACCTGGCAAATGGCTACTGCTGCGGCGGCACGCTCGGTTCGTTGATCAAAATTGGCGAAACGAAATACATCCTCAGCAATTACCACGTCTTGGAGTCGGACATCGTGCCCGGGGGCAATCAGCTCATTGTGAATGGCACGCTGGTGCCCTACCCCCGGACGGCGGAGACCGGTGATCCCATCATTCAGCCCGGGCTGATTGACGTGGGTTGCAACGCCGCCAACGCGCAGGTCGTCGCTACGCTGGTCAAGAGGAGTTCCCTGCCCAACAGTAACGTGGATGCAGCCATCGCCGAAGTCATGCCCGGCATGGTGGCGGACTCCGGCGCCATTCTGGAGATTGGCACGATCTCGTCCCAGACCCGGGCCGCCGCGCTGCGATTGGCAGTTAAGAAGAGCGGGCGCACGACCGGCTTGACCCGCAGCACGATTTCCGGTCTCAACGCCACCGTCTCGGTGACCTACGAGAACGAATGCGCGGGCGGCACGGCCTTCACCAAGACATTCACCGGACAAATCCTTATCTCCAACCGCAGGAGCAAATTCCTGGCGGCGGGCGATTCCGGCTCGCTCTTGGTCGAGGACGTGTCCAGCAACCCCCGGGCGGTCGGCCTGCTGTTCGCCGGCAGTTCCACGTTAGCCGTCGCCAATCCGATTGGTGAGGTTCTCGGTTACTTTGGCGCCACGATGGTCGGCAATTGAGCCAACCCCGTGTGCAGACTCCACCGCACCCGTCCGCCGACCCGCGGGCGGGTGCTTTGTTCTTGGCCAGGCCGGCGCAAGAGCCGGAACGCAAGGGGCAGCCTCACCTGTCGCGCCTCTTGGCGGTCCTGGGTAGCGCGCTGTGCCTGCTGGGGTGCCACGGTGGCCAAACAATCATGACCTCGAAAAACGCGCGCAACCCGCACCGGGACATCAACGCGGTGCTTGCCGACCACGATGAGGCGCTCCTGGCCAGGCCGGGCGTCGTGGGCGTGTGTGTGGCCCTGATGCCGGATGGCAAGACCCCGTGCATCAAGGTGCTGTTGGCGCAACCCGACCCCGCCCTATGCCGGTCCTTGCCGCGCCAGTTGGAAGGCTATCCGGTGCGGGCAGAGGTCACGGGGGCGTTTCGCCCGCTGAACCGCTAAACCGCTCTTGGGCGGACAAGGGCCTGCGCGCTGCAACGTGTCGTGCCGGGCCTGCGCGCCTGTCAACCTGCCGATGCCACCGCCCGCACGGCGCTGCCAAATCTCACTTCCGGCCAACCCCGCCACGGCATCGGCTTGTCACGATGCCAGTCAGCCAGCAGCCGTGAAAACCACCGGGTCTCCCACCGCCACGCCCAGTGTCTGGGCGCCCGAGCCGCCGTTGACAGCGACCTCCAGGTAGCCGGCCGACCCGGGCACGGCAACAGGCCGTCCCAGTGGAACAGCCTGGTAGCAGGCTCGCACCGGGCAACGGTGCTTGCCCGCCACAACCACACCACCTGGCCCACGGCCGGTATGGGGCGCCAATTCAGCCGGCAGATTGGTGATCGCGTTGCCAAACCGGTCCACGTAAACGACCCGTCCCGTCACACGGCGACCCTTGCGCGACGGCTCCGGCCAGGGCAACCGCACAAAACTGCCCACGGCCGGCCCCAGGTTGCGCACGGCAACCCCCCGGCTCAGATGGGCAGCCACAGGCGCAAACACGTCCCGCCCATGGAAGGTGGCACTGACCGGAGCGCGAAAATACCGCCTGTTTTCCAAGGCGCGAACCGCCCGCAGCCGCTGGTCGGCCAGGGCCAGCGTCAGCACGCCGTTGTCCGGACCGACGAACCATCCCCGGTCAGTTTCCACCACCAGCGCGCGCCGGGCGCTGCCCACGCCAGGGTCCACCACCGCTACATGCACGGTGGCTGGCGGGAAGCAGCGCCAACTGGCCGCCAGCGCGAACGCCCCGGCCCAAACATCCCCGGGCTGCACCTCGTGGGTGATGTCCACCACCCGCACCCGGGGGGCGATGGACAGGATCACCCCCTTCATCGCACCGACAAACCAGTCCCGCGTGCCAAAGTCGGTCGTCAGCGTAATCGTGTGCATGGCCCAAGACTACTGCCACTCGGCCGGAATGGCAGCCCGAACCTTGGCGTCACCCTACGCGGGACGCTATGTCGCGTGCATGGCAATGGCCGCAGGCCTTCGCATAGCGGGCAGGAGCGCTCTCCCCAATGTCCCCTGGTTTCCCCAAATCGAACTCGGGCCTCATGAGAAACCGTTCGCGTAGCGGCGCGGCGAGGCCCCTGCGTTTGCCATTGCGCCACATGACCGGCGGCGGCATCCTGCGGCCCGGAGTTTGCCATGGCTATCTATCAAGAGCAGCAGTTGCAGGAGATTTCACGACAGTTCCAGATTTACGGCGAAATCCTTCACGCCGAGACCTGCAAGATCGGGCACATCAACGAGACGTACTCCGCCACCTACGACCAGGGCGGCATGCGCGTGCGTTACATCCACCAGAAGATCAACAAGCGGGTGTTTAAGAATCCGCCCGTGGTGATGCGCAATCTGGAGCGGGTGAGCGCGCACCTGCGCCGCAAGCTCGAGGAGGCCCGCTTGCCGCAGATCACACGCCGCTGTCTGACCATCGTGCCGACCCGCAAGGGCAGTTCCTACTACGTGGACCGGGCCGGGGAGTATTGGCGCACGTTCGTGTTCATCGAGGGCGTGCACACGCTGGAGGCGGTGCAATCCCCGGAGCAGGCCTACCAGGCGGGTCGCGCCTTCGGCGAGTTCCAGAACCTGCTGGTGGATTTGCCGGGCGAGCGGCTGCACGAGACGATTCCCGACTTTCACAATACGCGCAAACGCTTCGCAGCCCTGCAGGAAGCCATTCAGAAGGACCATGTCAACCGTGCCCAACTGGCCGGGCCAGAAATCGAGTTCGCCCTGAAACGCGAGAAGATGGTGGACGTAATCCTGGACGCCCTGGCCAGCGGTCGCATCCCCGAGCGGGTCACCCACAACGACACCAAGTTCAACAACGTGATGCTGGATGTGGTCACCGGCGAGGCCATGTGCGTGGTGGACCTGGACACGGTCATGCCCGGCTGCGCGCTATACGATTTCGGGGACATGGTCCGCACCACCACCAGCCCCACGCTGGAAGACGAGCAGGACCTGTCCAAGGTCAAAATGCACATGCCCATCTTCGAGAAACTGGCCGAGGGCTACCTGGCCACGGCCGGCCAGTTCCTCACCAAGGCCGAGCGCAGCCTGATGGCCTTTGCAGGCAAACTCATCACGTTCGAGATCGGCATCCGCTTCCTGACGGATTTCCTCAGCGGCGACACCTACTTCCGCATCCACCGGCCCGGCCACAACTTGGATCGCTGCCGCACCCAGTTCAAACTGGTCGAGTCCATCGAGCAACAGGAGGAGGCCATGCAGAAGCTGGTGGACAAGCTCAACGGCATTGAGGTGCGCAAACGCCGCGCCGCCCGGCGCAGGAAATGAACCAGCGTGCCGTCCCCGACGCGCCCTTGCCGGCGGTTTGAGTCGCGTCCAGGCTCTCAACCCGTCTGCGCCGGCCGCAACAGCCGGCGTCAGTGCCAGCCACTTAACGGCCGGGCGACCGTCCGGTCACGTCACGGCCCAGGCCAGAATGGCCTTCTGGGTGTGCAAGCGGTTCTCCGCCTGGTCGAAAATGGTTTGGGCATGGGCCTCGAAAGTTTCGGCGTCAATCTCCATGCCCCGGTGGGCGGGCAGACAATGCATCACCAACGCGCCAGGTTTGGCCAGGGCAACTAGGTCGCCGTTGATCTGGTAGCCGGCCAGAGCCTGGAGACGCACCTCCGACTCGGCTTCCTTGCCCATCGAAACCCAGACATCCGTGTAAAGCACGTCCGCGCCGACCGCGGCGGCGCGGATATCGGCGGTGCACACAATCCTGCCGCCCGCTCGTTGCAACAGGTCCGCCGGCGGTTGAAAGCCTGCCGGGGCGGCCAGACGCAGTTCGAACCCCAACCGCGCGGCCGCAAAAACCCACGACCGCGCCACGTTACACGCTGCGTCGCCAACAAAAGTAACGACCTTGTCCCGGAGCGGCCCGGGGCGCTTCTCTTGAATCGTGAAAATGTCCGTCAGAATCTGGCACGGATGCTCTTCGTCCGTCAGTGCGTTGATGGTCGGAATGCCGGACAGTTGCGCAAACTCGTCCACGTCCTGCTGAGCAAAGGTGCGAAAGACCGCGCCGTGGACCATCCGGCCCAAAACGCGGGCGGTGTCGCCCACCGGCTCGCCGCGGCCCAGTTGCAGCTCGCCCGCGCTCAGGAAAATGACCTGCCCGCCCAGCTCGCGGATACCCACCTCGAAAGACACACGTGTGCGGGTCGAGGCCTTGGAAAAGATCATCGCCCAGGTCTGGCCGCCCAGCGGTTGGGTTGTGTGCCGGCCCCGCTCGCGTTTCATCAGCGCCGCGTCCGACAGGATTCGCTCCATGTCCGGCACGGTCAGTTTCTCGATGCTCAGCAAATGTTTCACGGCTGAAAAGACTTCGGGAAAAAACGTCCGACGAGTATCCCATACCCCAAATCACAGCCGGCGTCACCTGAATTCGACGGTGAAACTGCGGTTGGCTGCCGGCCCGCCAGCGGAATCTCACCAGCGGGTTAAGGCTCGATGGCCGCCCGATAGAACCGTCCGGTCACGCTGCTCGGATCGTGCGCTGCGGCTTCGTCCGCGTCGCCTCCGCCATGCGTCAGCAACGTCCAGTGCACGAGGTCTTCGCTGGTTTCGACGCGATACCGCAGTCCCAGCACGCCGCGCAGGCCGATTTGCCACCCCTCACCCGGCAAGCGTCGCGGCGCGTCCAGCCGCACCACCGGCACTTCCACCCAGCGCGCCAGGCCGGCGGCAGCCTTATTGCCCGCGGCTGGGAACAGCCCGCCCACCCACAACGCATCCTCATGCCACGCCAGCGCCCGCACGTAACCGGCCGTCGTAACTGTCCATGGTCGGATGCCCGAACCGAGCGTGCTCCAGTTCGTGCCGTCGAACCGCGCCAAACACCAGATCGCCTGCCCGCCCGCGTTGGTGAAGCGCCCGCCCACATAGACGACATCGTTGCGCACGGCCAGCGCGTAAACGGCGGTCGAAGAACTCAACACGCCGTTGGTCTCGCCCGTGCCCAAGGCGTGCCACGCCGCGCCGTCCCAGCGGGCGATGTTGTTGGCCGGCACACTGCCCGCCAACGTGAACCGCCCGCCCACATACACGTTCGAGCTGGCGACCGCGATGGCATTAACCGATGCGTTTGTGCCCTCGACGCCGTCGCCCAGCGGCTGCCAAGCGTTGCCGTCCCAACACGCGATCCGTCGCGCGGGTTGGCCGCCGGCGTTGGTGAACGAGCCGCCAGCGAACAAGCAGCCGTTGGCCCATGCCAGCGCCGACACCGAGCCATTGGCAAACCCGCCCCCCACCCCGCTCCAATCCGCGCCGTCCCAGCAGGCGATGCGCGGCGCGAGCACGCCGCCGGCATTGGTAAACGCGCCGCCGACGTAAAGGCGCGCGCCGTCGGAGGCAAGCGCAAACACCTCGGCATCCGTGCCGCTGCCCAGCGGATGCCATTGCCCGCCGTCCCAGCGGGCGACGTTGTTGGCCGGCACGCCGCCCGCCGCTGCGAATCGGCCGCCGGCAAACAGGTTCGTTCCCTGGACGGCCAGCGCGCAGATGCGCCCGGTGCTGCCGAAGCAGCCGCAGGTTTGCCACGCGTTGGTCCGCAGTTGAAAGACGCAGTCCTGGACTGTGCCCTGCGCGTCGTCCACCAGACCGCCGGCGAACAGGCCTTGCTCCGACGCAGCCAGGGCCATCAGGAGCACAAACCCGTCGGACAACGCCAGGGACGGCTCGGCCGCCAACGGCCGCCACGTGCTGCCCGCCCACTCGGCCACGTGACCGGCCCGTTGGCCGGCCACCTGGGTGAAGTAGCCCATGGCGAAGAGCCGGTTGCCATCGCCAAGGCAAAGCCTTCCCGGACCCTGGTTTCCGCTCCATGTGCCCAGCCCCAACGGCTGCCACTGCTGCCCATCCCAGCGCGCCACGCCGTCCACGGGCACATCGCCGATTTTCTTGAAGCGGCCCGCCGCCAGCAGGCCATCGGCTGTCGAGAGCAAATGCTCGGGCGGTTCATCGAACCCGCCGCCGACCGGCCACCAATTCGTGCCGTCCCAGCGCGCCAGATTCGTGGCCGCCGTGCCGCCGATACTGCTGAACCATCCGCTGGCGTACAGCTCGCTTTGATGAATGGCCAGCGCCCAGAAGCTTTGATTCGTCAACCCCGGGAGCGCCGACCAAGTGCTCCCGTCCCAGTGTGCATTGTCGCGGATAGCCTGCCCGGCCAGGGTGCTGAACGAGCCGGAAATGAAAACCTCCTCGCCGCGCACGGCGATTTGAGTCGCAGCGTCTCCGGAACTGATCCGGCTGCCCAAGGTTTCCCAAGCCAACCCGTTCCACCGGGCCACCGCGTAGTGGTTGGTGTCGCCGGGTAATTGGAGATTACCGGCAGCAAACAGGGCGTTGCCGTGGACCACCAGTTGATTCACCCACCCGCCCGCGCCCGGCACCGCGCTCCAATGCGTGCCGTCCCAGCGCGCCAGACCGGCCAGCGCGTTCGTGCCGGAGCGGGTCAAATAGCCGCCCGCGTAAAGCGCGTTGTCGAACACCGCCAGCGTCGTCACGGGGGGCGCCCCCAGCAGGTCGGCCGTCAGCCCCTCGCCGACGGGCCAGAAGTTCGTGCCGTCCCAGCGGGCGACGCTCGGGGCGTAGCTGTGGCCGGCCGTGATGAAGTTCCCGGCTACGTACAGATTGCCCTGCCACCATGCGGAAGCCATTGCCCCTGCGTCCAGCGCGGGCCGCCCGAAGCGGAAGTCCCACCGCTCGTCTCCCGCAACCACCTGTTCGGCTGACGCCGATGGTGCGACGGCGCAGCCTGCCATCAACAGCTTGACCACAACCGAAGTTCTCATGGGTTGCCTGCGGCGACTGTGATGGGCGGGAGGGGCTTTGTCAATGGCCTGCCCAAGGAGCATTTGCCGAAGGGCGCATCTGGCCGGGACCACCGCGGCGGGAGCGCCACAAGCTGGGGGCGCAGACTGCAAGGCTGCCGTATCGCGGATTGCCAATCCGCAATCGCACGATGATCCGCTGCTGGCCGACTGCCAGTCGCCGACACAGCCGGCTGCCAGCCTGCGCCACGAGCTTGCGGCTTGGCCACAGCTCCGATGGGGCCTGCGCGGCATGCTGAGAGGTTGCCGCTACCGCCATAGGCTCGAAGCTTGTGCTACAGTGCGTCGTGTTCCCGCCCAGATGCGCCCAGGAAACGGCAGCGGGAGGAGCAGGCCGATACGGCGCGGCTGCTCCAACCCTCGGTCAGCCCTCCTCTTGGAGAATTCGTTGAAGCAGACGGGGCACGTATTCATTGGCCCGGCCCGGCGCGCGGGGATCTCTGCGAGGAAGCGTCTTGAGGAACTCATGCAGAGGCGCTGCTTTCTGGCCCAGGGCATCCACTGCGTTGAGGGTCAGGATGCCCAGGTAAGCGCCGTTTTCTTCCGGGGAAGCCAGCGCCCGGAGCACCGGCAGCGCCGCCGCCAGATCCGAGGCATCCCCAAACTGTCCCAGGGCTTGGGCGGCCACGACGCGCACCGACGGCGACTCGTCCTGAAGCGCGGCGCGGAGCGGGGCGCGCGCCGTCGAGACGGCGTTGCTGCCGCGCATGAGCAGGCCCAGGACGGCCCAGTAACGCACGCCGCTGTCGGGGTCGGTCAACCCTTGCCGGAGCTGCGGAACGGCCTCGGGCTTGAGCAGGGAGGCCAGATCGGCCATGGCCAGGAGGCGTTCCAGCGGATACCGCTTCGGGTCGTGGCCCATCTCGTAGATGCTGCCACCAGCGGCGCGGCGATGGAATTCGGCTTCGGGCAAGAATCCGACATCGCGCGTGGCCAGGAGATGCTGGCGCAGGGCCGCGCGCAGCTCGGCCAGCACCGCCTGATGGTCCGGCGAAGCGACAAGATTTCGGACTTCGTCCGGATCGCTTTGCAGGTCGTAGAGTTCCTCCGGGGGTTTGGGTTCCCAGAAGAAGGTCTGCGGCGGCTTGAGTTTGCCCTCGTCGTAAAGTTGGCGCCAGACGCGGGTGGTCGGGGTCTGGAACATGTAATTGAGGTACTGGCCGTAGATGAGGTGCGGCATGTAGTTGCGGATGTAAATGTATCGCTGGTTGCGCACCGACCGCACCAGGTCGTAGCGCTCGTCCATCCGGCCGCGAAAGCCGAACTGGTGCGGCGGCGGTGGGGTTTGGTGCTGCCCCATAAAGGCGCGCCCGTGCATCCAGGCGGGAGGTTTGACCCCGATCAGGCTGAGGAAGGTGGGCGCAAAATCCATGAACCCGACCAGCCGGTCGGAGACGCCGCCGGGCTGGTAATCTTTCGGCGCAAGGTGCTTGAACTTGTCCGGCACGCGCACCAGCAGGGGGACGTGCAAACCGGAGTTGTACGGCCAGCGTTTGTGCCGCGGCATCCCGCTGCCGTTGTCGCCGCAGAAGATGACGATGGTATCCGCAGCCAGGCCGGCCTGCTCCAGCTCCTGGAGACGTTTGCCGAACTGGGCGTCCATCTCGGTGATCTTGTCGTAATACTGCGCCCAATCGCGGCGCACCTCCGGGGTGTCCGGATGGTAGGCCGGCAGCCGCACCCGGGCCGGGTCGTGCTTGAGGGTGTGGGGGCGGGAGCGAATCTGGCTTTCGTGGCTGACGCCCAGGTTGAACACGGCAAAGAACGGCTGGCCGGGCGCGCGGTTTTTCCAATGCGCCTTGGCGGAGGACTCGTCCCAAACCTGCCCGGGCTTGGTGACGTTGTAGTCCTCCTTGTTGTTGTTTGAGCAGTAGTAGCCGCGCTCGCGCAGGAATTGCGGATACAAGCGGACCGAGGGCGGCAAGGCCACCTCGCTGCGCATGTGCTCGGCGCCCAGCCCGGGCGGCCACATGCCGGTGATCAGCGCCGTGCGCGCCGGGGCACACACGGGCGCCGACGACCAGGCATTGCGGAAACGCAACGCCCGGCTGGCAAAGCTGTCCAGGTTCGGTGTCTCGGCGTAGGCGTCGCCGAAGCAACCCAGATGCGGGTTGATGTCCTCGGCAGTGATCCACAGCACGTTTGGCAACTCGGCCGCCGGCGCCATGCCGGCAGCCAGCAAGCTGGCCGCGGCCAGCCAGGCTCGGAGGGGGAAAGGTCTTGGGTTCATTGGCAATGGCTGTCTGTCACGGCCTGACTTCATCACGGGGGAGGCTTCTTGTCAATCCGGCCGGGTCTTGGCCGGACTTTGCGCCTTGGTGTCGGGTCTCCAACCAGCCCACAGCCGCCCGCACTTTGGCCCCGTCCACACTTTGCAATTCGGCAGTTGTCTCGGCCCATCCGCAGTCCGGCCTGCCAACCGCGAGATTCCACAACCAGGCTGGACGGACCGACCACTTGCACCCGCCGGCCACATGACCAGTGTGCGGGTGCTGATTCATCGCTGAAACGAAGGCTTGAAGCTTGGATTGGGGCTGGGCCGGGCGGCGTCCAGCTTGGCGCGCCGTTCCACTCAGTCTGACACCTTGGAAACCGGCGCGGTCAGCCAGGGCATGTCCAGGCGCGGTCGCTTGGCCACCGGATGGACTGCGCCAAATCGGGCGTTAATCTCCGCCGCCAGGGCTGCCAGGTGTTGGCGAAAGAGCGCCTCGTCCACGGGCCGGTTGTTCTCGGCTTTGACCTCGGGGTCGGCTTTGAAGCTGAAGGCGTGCGCCCGGTTGTCGCAGGCGGTGTTGCCCCGGGCGAGCTTTTGTTTCTGACCGAGCATGATCCACGGCTTGGGCTTGTCCGCCGCCCAGCGGCTGAAACAGGCGTTGCTGCGAACCAAGCAGCCCTGGGCGTCGCCCAGCGTGATGCCGTGGTAGTGATTGACGAGAACGACGTTGCGCTCGACGCGGAACCCGACCAGCGGACCATCGAAAAAGCCGATGCCCTGCAGTGGATTCGGGAAGGGCAGGTCGTCCCGCTCGCGGGCGACGATGAGGTTGGCTTCGACCCGCACCCCGCGCAGCGTGCCCCGGCCCACGTTGAACAGGAACGCCTGGATGGCGTCGTCGTGGTTGTCGTCGCCGTCGCGCGCGCCCACGAAATTGTTCTTGATGACGTTGTGGCGGACCACCTGGCCGTCGCGGGTGACGCGGATGCCGTCGGCGGAGAAGTTGGCGACCACATTGCCTTCGCAGAGCGCCTCCGGGGCGCACAGGTTGATGCCGAAACGGGTGTTGAGCACGTAATTGTTCCGGGCCACGTGGCCGCGGCCGTGCCGGCCCAGCCAGATGCCGCTGGCCGGTTTGGTGACCCAGTCCCTGGCGCTCCAGCCGCCGGTGTCCAACGTGCTGTAAACGAAGCAGTCTTCCACCACCAACTCCGCACAGCCCTCGTCCCCGCTCTGCTCGCCCAACTCGACGAGGTTGCGCGGCGGTTTGGCCTCCGGCTCGGGTGCCAGCGCGGGTGAAATCTCAAGGCCCTTGACGCGCCAGCGGCGGCCGCAGGCAATCTTCACCCAGCCCACCTGCGGCCGGTGGCCCGGCTCGGCAGCGATGGTGATGAACTCGGCGTTGTAGCCGCCGTTGATGCGAATGACGCCGTGCCAACCGGTGCGGAGGAACAGGGTGTCTCCCGCCTTCACTGGTGCGCCGGCGTGGACAAGCCGCCCCTGGGCGTCGCGGGTCTCGACCAGCCCGGCGGCGATGACTTCCTGGACCGTGCGCCAGGGCCGCGCCGCGCTGCCGTCGCCTTCCGGCGCGCCTTTGACGGGATCGCAATAGAACGTCGCGCCGCGCGCCGGACCAACCGCGGCGACCACGAGCAGCATCGCTGCGCCGCCAAGCCCGGCCACGAGCGGTCGAGCTGTGGCTCGCCAACCTTCTGGCCGCCGGTGTCCGCCGCTTTTCATGGCCGCTGATTGTGCGAACCGCCAAGCGCAAGGCAAGGCCTGTTACGAAGTCCACAGATATCAATCCATCCCGGCTCTGAGTCAGCTCGCGGCTCTTGAGGGACGTGCCCGCCTGCTGCCCAGCCTTGGCCGGCTTTCTCGGCAAGGAGTTCGTTGCACGCGGCTCCGGCTCTTCTGTTGCATTTGTAGCAGCGTGGTCCAGCCTGTCTGTCAGTCACCGCCGCAACCGCCGGCTTGCCGGCGGGCAACCGGCGCAAGAGACTGCCCGGGTGATGCGGTTTTACGACGCGCACAATCATTTGCAGGACGAGCGCTTTGGAGGCCGGCAGGCGGAGCTGCTGCAGGTCTGCAGGGGCGCCGGCGTAGCCCGCATGGTTGTGTGCGGCTCGTGTGAATCGGACTGGCCCGCCGTGCTCGAGCTGGCGCGCGCGTACCCCGAAGTGTTGCCCAGTTTTGGGTATCACCCGTGGTATGTCCACCAGCGCACACCGGGCTGGCAGGAGCATCTGATTCAATTCCTGGACGCCGTGCCGGCCGCGGTGGGGGAGATCGGGCTGGACCGGTGGAGGCCCGATTTGGCTTACGAGGGCCAGGAGGAGGTGTTTGTAACGCAACTGCGGTTGGCCGCCGAGCGCAATTTGCCGGTCAGCATCCACTGCTTGCGCGCCTGGGGGCGGTTGGCTGAGTTGCTCCGGACCGGCCCGCGTCCGGCGCGGGGCTTTTTACTGCACAGTTACGGCGGGCCGCGCGAAATGGTGCCGATGCTGGCCGAGATGGGCGCGTTTTTTTCCCTGCCCGGTTACTTTGCCCACGCGCGCAAACAGCGCCAGCGCGAGGTGTTCCGGTCGGTGCCGGCGGACCGGCTGTTGATTGAGACCGACGCGCCGGACCAGGCGCTTCCTGAATCGCGAACCGAGTTTCCGCTGGCGGAGACGGCTACCGGCCGACCGCTGAATCACCCGGCCAACCTGGCGGCGGTCTATGCCTTTGCAGCCGAATTGCGGGGTGAACCCCCTGAGGCGCTGGCGGCGACGGTGGCGGCGAATTTCCAGCGGCTCTTCGGCGGACTGGGCGCCGCTTGATCGGCCGTCCCCAATGCGCGGCCCAGGCCCGGAGACGTTCGCTGGGTCTGCGGTCGCGCCGGCTCAGAAGCGACGTTTGGGAATCTCGGTGAACGGCGACGGGGCGGGTTTGCGCACTGGCTCGGTCGCCGGCAGGGCGGGCGTCAACGCCCCGGAGAGACTCGGGGTGGTGGCGATTCCGGGGGCGCTGAACGCGCCGGAGGTCGGCAAAGGGGCGGACCGCACCGCAGGTGGAGCGGGACTGGGCATGCTGCGCGGGCTGTTGAGCAGGCCGCTGAGGCCGGCCCCGGCGCTTGACGGCAATGCCGGCGAGGGCGACAAGCTGGCCCGGGGCGGTTCTACCGGTAACGTCTGCTTGAACTGCTCCATCCGCATCTCCCTGGCACGGGTCTGGTAGGAGTTGGCCCCCTTGGTGTCGAATAGGTCCGACCGCAGGGCCGTGTCCTGATTAAGATTCGGCAGCACCTGCGACTCGGCATCAAAAAACTGGCGCAGGCTTCCTTCTTTTTCGCGCAGTTCGGCCGAGGTCGCCGCGCGCGCAGGGTCATTCGGCTCGCGCCGCCCACCCCAGACGTCAGTGTCGGCGGAGTCCCTTGAGACATCGCCCGCCCCGTTGGTCAGCCCCGCTTCCCGCTGTAGCAGCATCTCGAAGTACTGCTCGACCAGGGTGGGTTTGTCCTTTGAGCGGCCCGGCTCGTCCGACTCGGGAAGCTCCAACACCCGGCTGTCCTTTGGCGTGACGAGCTGTTCTTCCGGTTTGACGAAAACCCAGTTTTTCTGGCGGTCCAACAGCTCGCGGACCTTGGGGCTTTGAATCACCGGGCCGGCGGGCGGCCGGGCCAACATCCGCTCGCTGCCGCTGGCATTGTCCCGATCGAGCATCCGGAACGGCTGGCGCAGGTCCTCCTCCAGCTTTTGAAGTGTGCTCGGCTTGCGCGCGCTCAGGGTGTTGAGGTTGGTGGTCAACGCGGGGTTGGCCGGCTCGGAGAATTGGATGGGCGGGCCGCGGCGCAAGGGCGGCGCAAAAGCGGTCAGCGCCGCGCCCAGCCAGCAGGTCAGGAGCGCGGCCGCCACTGCACGGGTGTCGTGACCGGGATTCATGCCAACGGCGACAGTGTAAGCCCCGTGACGGCGGGCGTCAAAGCCCGCTTCTCGGCTGGCTTGCGGCCGAACCGGCAGCGCAATACATGATTCATGCTCCACCAACAGTCAGACAACGATGCGGCGCCAGCGTTCAGAACAACCTCCGGCGGTCACCTGTCGTTCCGGGCTTCAGCAGCAGCCCCGGTCGGGTCGGTGGCCAGCCGTGCATCAGCGGGCTGGACCGCCAACCCGCGGGCGAGGACCTGCAGGCCGGCGGCAGACCGGCTGACGACCAAGGCGCGCAGACCGGGCCGCCGGGAGGCCGCCAGCTCGATCCCCCCCGGGCCGAGCACCAACAAGGCCGTGGCCAGCGCGTCGCTGTCGGTCGCCGATGGACAAGCCACCGCCGCCATGACCGCCGCATTGGCGGGCTGACCGGAGCGGGGATCAATCACATGGCCCAAAATCACGTTGTCTTGGAGGAAGCTCTTGCCCCACACCGCAGACACCGACAGGGCTTCATCCGCAAGTTCGACTGTTGTGAGCATCGTGCGTGACTTGCCGGCACCGGTGTCCAGAGGGCGGTCCAGAGCGATGCGCCAAGCCGGGGCGTCCGGCGGCTTGCCCAGCGCGTAGATCGTGCTGGTGCCGCCGTGCAACAGGGCGCTGGTCACCCCCGCTTCGCGCAAGAGAGTGGCAGCCTGCTCGATGGCGTAGCCCTTGCCCAGCGCCCCCAGGTCCAGCATCACGCCGGGCCGCGCGAAGCGCACCGTAAAATTGCCCTCGTCAAACTGAACCACATCAGGCCCAACACACGCGCGCGCGGCCTGGATTTCCTCCGGCGCAGGCTGGCGTCCACTGCCCCCCATAAATCCCCAGCAACGCACCAATGGCGCGATGGTGACGTCGAAGGCCCCGCCGGTCTCCTCCGACAACCGGCGCGCGCGCTGGAGCAGGGCGAAGACCTCGGGCGTCAGGCGCACTGGCTCGCGCGCAGCGCGGGCGTTGACCCGGGCGATTTCGCTGTCGGGGCGGTAGAGGCTCAACCGGGCCTCCAAGCGCGCAATCTCGGCCAGGGCTTCCTCCCCGGCGGCGCGCAGAGCCACCGGGTTGCTGCCGTGCAGCACGATCTCGAAACGCGTCGCCATGGCTTCCAGGGCCACGGCGACCGTGTGTTGCGGGGACGACATGGTCATGACCGCCTTTCGAGGAGGTTAGGCTTCAGCCCGGGTACGACGCCTGTTGGAATGAGCGCGTATGTTGTCATGAGAGTTGGCTTGCCCACTGGGGGATTGTCTGGCGAGCCGGCAGCCCGCCGGGGGACATGGAAACGAAAACCGGGTTTCGCTGGCGAGGCCCGCGAAACCCGGCGCAAACCCGACCCGTCCTCAGGATAACTCGTTCCAGCCGTAGGTGGGCGGCTTGATCTCCCGCCCGTCGCCGCTGGTAATCTTGCGGCTCTTGGCGTCGAAGAGGCACATGACGTTCAACCGCTCCGAGATTTCGGCCAGGGACACAATGGTCTGGACGCGAACGGCCAGCTCGATGCCGCAGTTGGGCTCTTTGCCGGCGCGGATGCAGTCGAACCAGTTCTTCTCGTGCGCCTCGATGCTCTCGACGGGGAACGCCTCGCTGGTTTCGGGGTCAATCTCCTCGGCAAATGGACGCTCGGGCCTCAGTTCCACCCTGTTGCTGGCCATGGTGAGCGAGGCCTTGTGGCCGCGGACCATCTCCTGCGTGCCCTGTTCGTTGACGGAGCTGCTGGTGATGTGCAGCACCATGCCGCTGGGGAACTCGGCCACGATTTGCACGATTTCCGGCACATCCCGCTCGGGCGTGCCCTGAGTGTTCTTGTCGGTGTGCACCGCGCGGCTGCCGATGCAGGCGACGCGGACCGGGAACTCCGGATTGCCCGTGGCCAGCAGATAGGGATGGGCCTTGTGCGGGACCAGGTCGCTGAGCAAACCGCCGCAGTAGGGGTAGTACTTGCGCCAGCGGAAGTAGTCGTCGGCGCTGAACTCCTTCTTGCGGGCCACCGGCCCGAGCCACATCGCCCAGTCAATGTCGCTGGCCGTGGCCCAGGCCTGGATGGGGTAGTTCCACTCGCCCTTGGGGTTGTTGCGCATGTAGGAGCCCTGGGACATGACCACCGGCCCGATCTTGCCGGCCTTGATCCACTCGGCCGCCTTGTGCCATTTGAGGTCGGAGCAACCCTGCGAGCCGACCTGGAGGATCTTGCCGGTCTTCTTGACGGTGTCATACACCTCGAACGCCTCCCCCAAATACCGCGTCATCGGCTTCTCCACGTACACGTGCTTGCCGGCGTTCAGGGCGTCAATGGCACAGCGGGCGTGCCAGTGGTCCACCGTGGCAATGGTCACGGCGTCAATGTCCTTACGCTCGAGCAGCTTTCGATAATCGGTGAACACAGCCACGTCGCCGCCGATGATGGCCTTGGCTTCCTCCGCGCGGTACTTCGACACGTCGCAGACCGCCACCTGAACGATGTTGTTCTCGTTGGCCTTGGCTTTTTGGGAGCGGACGTGGGTTTGGCCCATGCTGCCGACACCGATGTAACCGACCACCAAGCGGTTGTTGGCGCCGGTCACGTTGGCCGAAGGGGCCTGGTTCTGGCCATAAACGGGTGTTCGGAGCAGCGAACCGACTGCCACGGCGGCGGTGGCAGTGGCCGCGTGTTTCAGAAACTCACGCCGGCTGGCGGGGGCTGGATGAGCCGCATTTAATTTCTTGTCCATAACGTCATGCGTTGTTTGTTGCGCTAACATGGACGCAGCCTAGCTCAAACAAATTCGGGGTCAATGCCGCAAACGCGGCAGGCTCAACCCCGAGCGGAGGCGAATGCCCGTTGCCGGGCGCGCCAGAAGCGGAGGTGGGAGGCGGCGTCCGACTTGCCGCGGGCCGGCTTGGCCACCGGCTGGTAGCCAGCCAAGGCCCGGTTACCGGGAATCGTCCAAGGCGCTATCGGACTTCCTCATGGCGCGGTTTCCCCCTCAACCGCATCCAGAAGAACCATCTGGAACAAGCCGGCCAGCTCCATGGCGCAGGCATGGGCAGCTTGGGCGGCGTCACGGGGCAACTTGCGCGGCAACTGCTCCGGCGAGCCCAGGGCGATCCAACTGCCCACGCGCACATCGTTGAGCACCTGCAGCAGCCAATCGAAGTCACCGCGCCGCAGGGTCATCTGCCAGCGCGTGCCCACCTTTCGAAAGGTGTCGGGGTTATGCAGCAGGGCCTGGAGGAGGCGGCGATGCTGGGCGCGTTGCTCGGCCAGCGCCTCATCCAGTAGCCGCTGGCGTTCGCGGTCGGCGTTATCGCGCGGTTCGCGGCTCAGACGGTGGTAGGCGGGGGGCACGCACGGGTAAAGCCCCAACACATCGAGCAAAACCGCTTTCTCGCCGTCCGAAAGCTGAAATCGCAACCAGTCCTTGTCGGCAGCCAGCAGTTTCACTCGGCACGCTCCATGGTGGCCTGAAGGGTATAATGTTGGAGCTGATGGACGTAGTGCTCGGCCTTTTCGAGGGTTTCGCGCGTGAGCACGCTCTTGCCCTGGTTGTTGACCTGCAGCATGTGAAACTCGGCCTTTTGCTTGGGCCAACCGAACACCCGCTGAAACACGTGCGTCACGTAGGCCATGTAGTTTACCGGGTCGTTCCAGCAAATCACCAACCAGCCGCGATCCAAGGCGGCGTCATCGCGCGTCGAAGTGTCCTCGTCCCGATCCGGCCGGACCAGTGGCGTGTTTGTGGCGCTCATGAGGCAAACATAGGCACGCCCACGCACGTTTGTCGAGTGGCGGGGCGCTCGGCGCCGTCCTGGGGCAAACCACGTTGCCGATCCCGGGGCGGCGACGGGCTGGTCCGGCGGAACGACTGCTGGCGTGGCTGCATTCCGGCTGGCTTCGCGCCGGCGGGCCAACTGGCAAAGGGAAGCTGGCCACGGCGGGCCACAGGTCGGCTCACTGGCTGGCGATGGTCAGGCGCAGGCAGCAACCGGGGCTGGACGGAGGCGGCTCGATCTCCACGTGAGTCGAAGAAGGTTGTGCGCTTGGACGCATCATCCCGGCGGGGAATCCGCCCGCCTCGCCGTGGCGGCGCGCTTGAGGGTCGGCCGCTGTCACCCGCAGGTTTGCTGTTCTTTTGTTGCCGGTCCGGGTGTCCAGCCAATCGGCCATCACCTTCGGGTTGGACGCGCTGTTGTTGCGGATCTCGACCCGCAGCATGCCAGGGGCGGTTGCCGTGGCGGACTGTATGGTCATCACTTGTTGCCGAGGAGGCATGTAACCGACGAGCGTGAGCCGGGCGCTCGAACCGGCGGTGGCCGATGCGGTGGCCAGCAGCATCGCCGCCAGCACGGCTTGCGGCGCTATCATGCTTCTCGGCTTCACGCGACCACGATGCCCCGCGCAGCCGAGCAGGTCAAATTCACATGTACCGATTTTTGCGTAGGCGGGACAGTCGCTCCAAGAATAGGACAAAAGGAGGAGGCAGTGTAAGCAAAGGGCATCCGCGATGTAGGCGTTTTGCCGACAGTCTGTCGGCCAACTTCGGCCCTAAACCGCTTAAACCCAGTGTGCTGCGGCGTGACCTGCCGTCCGTGCCGGTGACCGGTCGGTCGTGTGGCATGGGGGCTGCAAGCCGCGTCGAGTGTTCCTGGGCGGAACACAGTCAAACAACAACAGCAGGCGGAGTGACGCCCAGCACTCCCGTTCAGAACAACAACACTGAGTGCACATGAAGAGAATCGTTATCGCGTTTGCCCTGAGCGCCAGCGTCTTTGCCAGCCTGGCCCAAAGTAGCGGCAACATCACCATCAGCGGCACGGTGGCCAACAACACCCGCATCACCGTCACACCCCAATCCGGCTACAACAACTTGAATCTGGCCGACGGCGAGACGGATAAAGTGGTGGCCGTCGTCAACGAGCGCAGTAACAAGCGCGACGGATACACCGTCACGCTGACCAGCGAAAACGCCACAGGCTCGCAAGCCTTCCTGAAGGGCACGGCCGGCAACGAGGACACCGTGCTCTACTCGATCAGCTACGATGGCACGCCGGTCACCCTCAGCTCCGGCTCGGCCGTGGTCACCGATGCCAACGGGCGGACCCCTGGTTCGGGCGTGAACAAGAACCTCGCGGTCACGATCGCTCCCCAGTGGGTCAACACCGACACCTACAGCGACACGCTGACCTTGACGATCGCCGCCAAGTAACCCAATCTCCTCGGCCACGAGGAACGAAAGCCGCCCAGCCGGGCGGCTTTTCCATATCGCAACACAGCCATGCGCACTTGTTGTCTGCTGCTGATTCTGGGCCAGGGCCTGCTGCCGCTGACCGGCCTGGCGTTCTCGCTGACCCCCATGTCGGCCGTGTTTGATCCCACCGGCAGCGGCTCGGCACGGAGTTTTCGGGTGGAAAATGAGACCTCCAATCGCGTGGCCTTCCAGGTCACCGTGCTGACGCGGGAGATGGACCCGGACGGCAAGGAAACAAACCGGCCGGTTACCAACGAGTTCACTGTATTCCCACCCCAGGGCAGCATCCTGCCCGGCAAGAGCCAGACGGTGCGTGTGGTCTGGAAAGGCCCGCCCAATCCGGCCCGCGAGCTGGCCTTCCGCCTCGTGGCCGAGGAATTGCCAGTCCAATTCACGCCGGAAAAGGACAAGGCCCAAGTCCGCGTGGTTCTGCGCTACATGGCCGCCCTCTACGTCCGCCCGCGCAATGCCAAGGCCGATCTGCAGCCTGGCGCCCTGACGCGCACCGACACCAATACCTACACGCTGACCATCACCAACGCCGGCACCGCGCATCGCCCGCTGCTGTCGCCCAAGCTGACCCTGCTGGACGCGCAGGGCCAACGATTGGAGGTGCCGTCCGAGGCGCTGCAACCGCTGGCCGGCGAAAACGTCCTGGCAGGGTGTGCGCGCCGGTTCGTGCTGACCTTGCCGCCTGAGTTCAGCCAACCGAGTTATCGGACCGAACTGACCACCGATGAGTAGGCCGGGTTGCAGTCTCCTCGGCCCTGTGCTGCTGGTGGCCGCCGTGTGCGCCCGGGCAGCCGCTCAAACCGTGCCGCTGCCTGTCTCGCTCAATGGCCAGGATGTCGGCGAAGTGAGCGCCCAGCTCCGGGAGACCGAGATCGTGGCCCTGGAATTCCAGCCTCTGCGTGCCCGGCTGCGCGCCGCCCTGGCCGCCGAGCAGGCGGCTCGATTGCCCGACGCCGCCCGGGCCTGGATCACCCCGTCCGAGCTGGCCGCCGCTGGCGTGCGCGTGGAGTTCGACTTCCAGAACCTGACCCTCAGGCTGAGCGTCCCCCCCGAGCACCGGCGCATCGAGACGCTCAACCTGATCGGTGCGCCGGAGCTTGTCGCCAACCGCACCGTATTGCCCGCCGCCTTCTCCGCGTTCATGAACGTCCGCGGCGGCGTGGACTACATCGAGTCCAGCCAGGTGTTGTCCGAGGGGTTTACCGACCCGCAATTGGCCCTGGAGAACTCGTTTCACCTGCGGGGCTGGGTGCTGGACAACGAGACCGTCATCAACCCCGCGCCGCACAAAGCTTGGGAGAAGCGCGATACCCGGGTCGTTTACGACATGCCCGAGCGCCGGTGGCGCTGGACGTTCGGCGACCTGGATTACCCCGTGACCAGTTTCCAAAACTTTCTGCCCATGGCCGGCTTGTCGTTGCATCGGGAAAACCGACTCCAGCCCTACCGCGTCACCAGCCCGTTGGGTCAATCCTCCTTTTACCTCAAGGAGGACTCGAAGGTCGAAGTGCTTGTCAACGGACGCACCGTGCAGACGCTGCAACTGCCCGCCGGCCCGCATCAGATCGGCAACTTTCCCCTCACCGGTGGCGCCAACAACGTCGTGCTGCGCATCACCGACCCCGTGGGCCGCGTCGAGTACATCAACGCAACCTTCTTTTACGATCCGGGCCTGCTCAAGGCCGGCGAAGCGGAGTTCAGTTACGCCGCGGGTTTTCCCAGTCGCCCGGATCCGGACGACCCGCTTTACGAATACGACGCCGACCCCGCCGCCAGCGCCTATCACCGCTGGGGACTGACCGACAACCTGACGCTGGGCTGGAATGCGCAAGCCCTGCCGCGCAGCCAACAGGCCGGCGGCGAGCTTGTCCTCAGCACGCGGGCTGGCGTGTTCGCGTTGGAGGCCGCCTTCACGCATCACCGCGCCCTGGGCTGGGGACACGCCCAACGGCTGCAATACCGCTACTACGCGCCGCCCGGCGAACTGCTCGGAGACGCCGTCTTCAGCCTGGCAGTCGGGCACGCCAGCGATTCCTTTGTCCCGCCGACACCCTTTTCGGTCGAACCGATCCGGCCCGGAGAAAGCTGGGATTTCCAAGCCCGCTATTCGCAGCGGCTGACCGACCATCTGAGCGCGGGGCTGGCGTACGGCCAACAGTGGTTGGACGGGGCAAGCCGCCTGCGGGTCTGCAGCCTGACCCTTTCGCACCGGTGGGGCAGGTTCATCACCGACCTGACCGTGGAACACACGGAAGGCGCCGCCGCCTCCACGGGCTGGGCCGGCTTTGTGTCCCTCATCATCAACCTGGGCCGCGGCACCACGGCCTTTGCCCGACACGACACCAGCACCCGCGCCACGCGCGCCGAGGTGCAATACAGCCCCGCGCGGCTCGTCAACAGTTTCAGCGGCGCGCTGGGTGTTCAGCACCTGCCGGACGATGAGACCTTCTACGGCCACGCCCGCTACTTCGGGCGGCGCGCGGAATTCCTGCTCAGCCAGGATTCGCACACCACCGGTGAGCACCGCACCAGCCTGCGCTGGGGCACGGCGCTGGTATACGCCGACGGCCGTTTTGGCTTGTCCCGCCCGGTGCTGGACGCGTTTGCCCTGTTTGACAGCACGGGCGGCCTGCGGGAAGCCGGCGGCCTGGGCATTCAGCCCCAAGCCGGCCTTTACGCCGCTCGCGAGGACGCCTTCGGGCCGGCGGTGCTGCCCGAGCTGACCGCCTACTACAATACGCGCGTCACGGCCGAGCCGCTTCGGCCGGAGGCCGAATTTGATCCCGAGGAGGGCGACCTCCTGCTCAAGCCCACCTACCACAGTGGAACGCGCGTGCGGCTGGGCCGCCCAAGCTCTGCCAATGTCACCGTCACCCTGGTGTGGGCCAACGGCCGGCCGGTGGCCCTCCGCTCGGGCACGGTCCGGGCCGCCAACGGCGTCAGCGCCGAATTCATCACCAACCGCGAGGGCTGCGCCTTCTGGCAGGGGCTGCCGGCCGGCCCCTGTCAGGCAACCTTGGACGACTATCCCAATATGCCGGTTGCCTTGGAGATTCCCACCGACAAGAATGTCACCGTGGACCTCGGCACCGTGCAGGTGCCGGTCGCGGAGTAACGGCCTATGCGTCCCATCATCCTCGCCCTGGTTTGGCTCGAAACGGTTGCGGTGGCAGCCGACTACACCCTCCAAATCGGGAACATCCACTGGACCGGCGGCCCGGGTGGCTACGATTGCTTCTCGGACACGGCCTACCCAAACACGGTGGATTTCATCCTGACCAAGCAGGTCCCCGGCAGACGCTCCTACGCCGTGGGCGCCGGCCCTTCGGCCAACACGGGCGGTTACCAACGCCAACTGGTCTGTGCCGCCAACCGCCTCAACTACCAGCTCTACACCAGCAGCGGGCTGAATTACGTGCTCAAGGCCCCGCCTGCCGCCCTGCCCAATGAGGTCCTGTCCGGCTGGTCCGCCGGCGGGCGCGGCACGGCCGTCCCGCTGGCTTTCGTCCTCTACGTGCCGCCCGGTCAGATCGTACCGCCAGGAACTTACACCGACCAGGTCGCCATCGGCGTTTACCGGCGTTGGAACGACCCCGCCCCGCCGATGGACACCCGCACCGTTGCCATCAACGTGGTGGTCATTCCCAAGGCGGCCCTGGCGGTCGTGCCCACCGGAGCCGCCTTCAGCGGCAGCACCAGCCAGCACCTGCACTTCGGCAATCTCGTCGCCGGAACAAGCCTGGGTTGCGACCTGCTGGTCCGACGCAACACCGGGTGCGACCTGACGTTTGCTTCGCTGCACGGCGGAGTACTGCGGTTGCGGCCCACGCCCACCGAAGACCGCGTCCCCTATACCTGCGCCGTCAACGGCCTGCCGCTGAACCTCAGCAGCCCGGCCCGCCTCAGCCTGCCCAGCGGCGTCTCGCCGTCCTTGGACGGCAACCGCCTGCCGGTCAAGGTGACCATCGGCGACCTGGGCGACGCCGCGGCCGGGGATTACCAAGACGAAATCACCATTACCGTGGTAGCCCAGTAGTGGCCTTGTCGGGCGCGTCGCCCAGAAGACCCTGCGCCCAAGCCCGGACTTGCAGCGGCGCGTTGCCGTAGCCTCCGCCTACCCGCCACAACCATCGGCCCGGAGGGGTCGTCTTTGCCCTGGGCGCTCGTGGCTCTGCACGCTTGTTTCGGCACAAGGCCGCGCACAGACTGACCCCGTGATTCGCAAGCTGCGTTGTCGCCGTCCGGTCCGTTGCGCGCGCGGGCGGCTGACCCGCGCCTCCATCCTGCTTGCCGCGCTGGCCCTTGCCAGCCACGGCATCGGCGGTGGCCTCACCGGCGAGTACTTCGACAACGCCGATTTTACGGCCAGGAAACTGGTCCGCGTGGATGCGACGGTGGACTTCGCCTGGGGCCAAGGCTCACCGGATCCGGCACTGGGCGCGGAGACGTTTGCCGTGCGCTGGTCGGGCCAGGTCGAGCCGCTCTATTCCGGGACCTACACGTTCTACGTCACCGCCGATGACGGGGCGCGACTGTGGGTGGACGAGCGTTTGCTGGCGGCTCGCGCGATCTCCGGCTCGGGCACGGTCGAAATTTCCGGCTCGACCTTTTTGCGCGCCGGGCAGCGCTACAACCTCGTGCTTGAATTCGAGGAGCACAGCGGGCCGGCCCTCGTGCGCCTGGAGTGGGCCAGCGCCAGCCAGCCGCGCGAAATCATTCCGGAAGCGCGCCTGCACCCGACCACCGCCCTGCCCCAGACGGGCAGCCTGCTGATGGAGTTCTGGAGCAACGTGGCCGGCGGTGCGCTGCCCGCGCTCACCAACGACGCCCGTTTCCCTGACCGGCCCAACGGGCGCGAGTGCCTCACCAGCTTCGAGTGCCCGGTGACCAATCTGGCCGACCATTACGGCACGCGCGTCAGCGGTTTCCTGGCCCCGCCTGTCAGCGGCCCGTACCGCTTGGCGGTCAGCGCAGCCGACACCGCCCTGCTCTTCCTTGCCGCGGACACCAACCCCGCTTCCCGGCAACTGGTCGCCAGCGTGCCGGCCGCCACCGGCTTTCGCGATTTCACCCGGTTCACCAACCAACTCTCGCCACCCACCTGGCTGGCGTCCACGCAGCGCTACTACGTCGAACTGCTTCACGGAGCCGATGCGGGCGACGACCATTTCTCCGTGGCCTGGCAGCCGCCCGGGCAAACGAATCTGTCGGTCATTCCCGCGGACGCGCTTGTGCCCGCCGGCCTGGACCGCGCGCCGCCGGCTCAGGCGCAGATTCTGGCCACCTTGCCCCAGGGCCATCCGCGCCTGCTGGCCAGCGAGGCCAGGTTCGCCTGGCTGCGTCAGACCCTCGACAACGGCAGCGCGCCCCAACTGACAAGCTGGTGGACGTCGCTGCGTAGCGCCGCCAACACGCTCCTGGGCCAGCCGCCCAACACCTACAACCCGGATGGGCGTGGCACGATCCTGTCCGTCAGCCGGTCCGTCCTGGACCGCGTGGGCAAGCTGGCCCTGGCCTATCGTCTGACCGGCGACACCAACTACGCCGAGCGCGCCTGGACCGAGTTGGAAGCAGCCGCCAACTTTCCGGATTGGGACCCCGCCCATTTCCTGGACACCGCCGAGATGACGCACGCCTTTGCCCTGGGCTACGACTGGTTGCACGCCTACTGGTCGGCCGCGCGCCGCTCTGCCTTGACCAACGCGATCATCGTCAAAGGCCTCAAGCCCGGCCTGGACAGCTACCGCAACAACGCCTGGTTCTTCCGCTCGACGGCCAACAATTGGAATCTGGTCTGCAACGGCGGCATGGCTCTGGGCGCGCTGGCGCTGGCCGACGAAGCCCCCGAGCTGGCCGCCGAAATCCTCGCCCGGGCCATCGCCTCGGCCGCGCCGGTCATGCGGCATTGGACAGCCGATCACGGCGGCTGGTACGAAGGGCCCGGCTACTGGAACTACACCACCGAATACAACTCGCGCCTGCTGGCCGGCTTGCAGTCGGCCCTGGGCAGCGACTTCGGCTTGAGCAGCACGCCCGGATTCAGCGAGGCCGGGTTGGCGGCCACACACTGGGTCGGGCCAACAGGTTTGAGCTTCAACTTCGCCGACGCCAGCGCGGGTCAGATGCGCGGGGCGCATCTGTTCTGGCTGGCACGCCGGTACAATCGCCCGGCTTACGCCTGGCACGAACGCACCTACGGCTCGGCCACGCCCATGGACCTGCTCTGGTATGACCCCCGCGGGGTCAGCCCGCTGGACGCCGGCCTGCCCGCCGCCCAGTGGTTCCGCGGCCCAACTGCCAGCACGGCGTTTCATCCGGCGGACGTTGTCTGCCTGCGCACCGACTGGGCGAGCACAACGGCGTCGTTTGCCGCCTTGAAGACGGGCCAAATCGGCGACAGCCACGGACACTTGGACGCGGGCGGTTTCGTGTTCGACGCCCTCGGGGTGCGCTGGGCGCACGATCTGGGCGGGGACGACTACGCCTTGCCCGGCTATTTCGGCAGCCAACGTTGGACCTACTACCGCCTCCGCGCCGAGGGCCACAACACACTCGTTGTCAACCCCGGCCAGGCCGCCGACCAAGTGGTCGGAGCCAAACCACCCATCTTGCTGTTTCAGGATCACCCGCGCGAGGCGGCCGTGGTGGCGGATTTGACCAGCGCCTACGGGCTGACCCGTGTCTGGCGCGGGTTGCGGCTGTTCCAGGGGCGCCGCTGGTTACTGGTGCAGGATGAAATCCAGGCCGCCAGCCCCGCCACGGTCTGGTGGTTCATGCATTTCAACACCGCCGCTACCGCAACCGTCTCGTCGGATGGCTCGGCGGCCGTGCTCACGCAGGGCACTGCTCGTTTGTGGGTCAAGGTGCTCGCTGGCGGTGGCACGTTGGCTGTCAGCAACGCCGTGCCGCTGCCCAGCTCGCCCAATCCTGCCGGCCAGAACGCCAACGCCAGCTTCAGGAAACTCACAATCAAGTTGTCCAACGTCACCAACACCCGACTGGCCGTGCTGCTGGTGCCGCTGCGCCCTGGGGAACAGCCGCCCGCCACCCTGCCGGCCCTGCAACCCCTCGACCAGTGGCCGGCCCAGCCGACCTCGACGTGGGCCGTGGCCGGTTCAACCACACTGGCCGCGTGGGATCAAACGCCGGCGGAGGTGGACCTGCGTTCGCTGGTGCGCGACCCGGACACGCTGGCGGCCACGCCGGCCTTTGCCGTGCTTTCAGCCAGCAACGGCACGGCCGGGCTTTTGCCTGACGGCCATACGGCGCGCTTCACGCCGGCGGCAGCCTTCCGCGGCCTGACGAGCTTCGAGTACGCGCTGACGATTCCCGTGCCCCCCACCAACACGCTGTTTTACTATGACTTCGAGCCGCCCGAGGACGCGGCCGACGGCGCGATCACCGACCGGGGCACGCGCTGGCTGGACGGCACGTTGAGCCAGGTGGGCAGCGGCAGTTGCACCCTGAGCAGCAACACGCCGGCCGCCCTGGCGGGAGCAAGCCGCCAGTCGTTGCGGCTGGTGGACAACGGCGACGGCAACTCGGCGCGGCTGGTCGGCCCCCGCGCACCGGGCGACTACGATTTCAATCGGCGCGACTGGACCTTCAGCGGCTGGCTCAACCGCGCCACAACGACGAACGACGATTTCGTGTTCTACCTGGGCAACAGCGACGGCTTCGGCAGCCCGGACGAGCTGCAGCTTTACTGCCCGTCCGGCGTCAACTCGGTGGTGCTGCGGCATTACACCGGTCCGAACAGCCTGGACGCGGACCTGGCCTGCGCGGGGGTGAGCGCCGGCCAGTGGCGGCACGTGGCGGTGGTGTTCGACAGCACCCACGACAACCAGGGCACGCTGGCGCTTTACGTGGACGGTGTGCGGCAGGGCTTTGATGGCGCGGTCACGCTCAACACTCCGTCCACCGCGTGGGTGGTCCTGGGCGGGCACGCCAGTACCACGTTCGCCACGCGCCGCTGGTTCAACGGTTGGCTGGACGACCTGGCGGTGTTCAGCGCCGCGCTGGATGAGGCGCAGATTGCTCAACTGGCCGCCCTGCCGGTCGGGCGGCTGGGCAGCCTCTGCGAGACCGGCCGTGTGCAGGTCCTGGTCAACCACCGCAATCAACCACCTCGACTGACGCCCCTGCCCAACACCACGGTCGTGGCGGGTCAGACGCTGACACTGACGAATGCCGCGTTCGATCCGGACCTGGATGGCGCACCGCTGGGCTTCACCTTGTTGAGCGGGCCGGACGGTGCCAGCCTGTTCCACACCACCGGCGTGCTGACCTGGCGGCCGACCCTGGCCGATGCGGGCCGCAGCCACGTTTTCACCATTCGGGTCGCCGACACCGGCAGCGTGGCGATCCTGCCGCCGGTGGCGGACGCGTATATCGAGGCCGGGTTGCCCGGAGAGAACTTCGGGTGCGCACCCGTCCTCAAGGTCGCCAACCAGGGCGGCGCCGCCCCACAGACCAACGAGGCCTTCCTGCGATTCGACCTGCGCGGCGTGGCCGGCGACATTACCCGGGCGCGATTGCGCTTGACGCCGTCGGTGGTCAGCAGCGCTTCCACGCACACGCTGCAGTTTGTGCCGGCGGACGACTGGGACGAGCGAATGATCACGGCGGCCGTCGCCCCGGTCGCCACAAACCTCTTGGCAAGCTGGACGCCCCTGGCCGGCACACCCATCGAGGTCCAAGTCACGGCGGCCGCCCGTCAGGAGATTGCGGGCGACGGCCAGTTGTCGCTGCGGCTGCAAGCCACGCAGGCCGCTGGCGTAAATGCCACCGACTATCCTTCACGGGAAGCTGGCACGGCGGACTTTCCCCAACTGGTCCTTCATCTGGCCGCGCTGTCGGCCACGCAGGCTTGCACCGTCACGGTCCTGCCCCCGCAGCCGCCGCTGCTCAGCGTGGCAGGGATTGCGGAAGGCCAATTGAATCTGACTGTGGCCGGCGACGTGGGGCCGGATTACCGGCTGCTCGCCTCGTCGAACCTTGCGACCTGGGAGCTTGTGCTGACCACAAACCCCGTGGACCTGCCGCTGCGGCTGCGAGTGCCCGTCCGGGCCGACCACCCCCAGCAATTCTATCGGGTCGTGCTGGGGCCGTAGCTCGAGCGGGCGCGGGATGGCGTGTCGGCTGTGCCCATTAAACGGGTCGGGCCAACCCGCTCACAGTCCGCTGGGCTTGACCTTGCGGGTGGCCACGTGGCCGTCGAAGTAGATGAAGTTACGCACCGAGCCATGCACCGGCTTGGGGGGCAGATCGGCCACCCAGCCTGCCGTCGGGAATGCCCGCCGGTCGGCATCCACCAGAAACCACACCTCGGCCAGGGGACGCTGCCCCTGAACCACGATCAGCTTGGTGGGTGGCTTGGGCGGATTGCCCTCGTAGGCGGGATAGCCAAACGGGTCCACGCTGAGTTTGTTGTCGCCGGGCGTGGTCCGCACGTAGGCCGTGCGGTTGCCCAGGTTCGTGATTGCCGTCACGATCTGGCGCTCGTAGCCCGGACAAATCATCACCCGCGCCAGGCGCGTTTGGGTGTCCGGCGCGGGATAGCCCAGGTAAGTGGCCAGGTAATAAATCAACTGACTCCGGCTGTCTTTGTTGTAACTGACCTGCTGGCCGTGCCACAAGCCGGAGGTCGCCCCCTGCCCCGGCGGAAACCAATCCTGATTGTCGTCGAACCAAAGCTGAAGGGCCGTATGCGCCTGGCGGAAGTTGGACAGACACCCGGTCTGCTGCGCCTTCTGCTTGGCATTGCCCAAGGCGGGCAACAACAGCGACGCCAAGATGGCAATGATCGCAATTACGACCAGCAGCTCGATCAGGGTAAAGGCCACGGATCGCTTTGCTGCGGCAGGCCGCCCGCGGGAAGAACGGCAGGTGTTTTTCGCGGCCAAGGAGGTGTGCGCGCCTGTTGAAGTAGCCGAAAGGGTTTGGCTTTGCGCCGCCATGGGTTCACTTATTTTGCGCATGGGTCGCCACTTTGCATCAATGCCCACCGCAGGCGAGCCGACGACAGCCCGGACCTGCGGCGGCCAGCTAATGTAACGCCCAGCGGCCGTTGGCCGGCAAGCCCAAAGTGGTCTGTTCTTGCGAATCGGCGCCGCTGGCCTGAGATGCGAGGCAAGCCCGCTGGCAACGGCTCGATTGGCCAAGCCAGGCTTGCCAGCCGGCGCGCGGCCCGGCATCACTGTGGGCGCAGCCGCAAAGCTTGCGCCGCCGGGCGACTGTGCTCGTGGCAGGCGGGCGCGGGCTGCGGCCGAAACACCAGCAAAATGACAACCCGTTTCCACATCCTCACCACGCTGGGGCTCCTGCTGTTCGTGCCGGGCGTTGCGGTTGCCAACCGTGCGCTGCGGTTTGCCGCAACCCAGCCCGCCGAGGCCGCGCGGTGGCAGGAGCAGGCACGCGCCAAACTGTTCGCCCTCATGATGGGCGGTGCCAAGCCGGAGCGGCCGCCGCTGGACGTGCGGGTGCTCCAACGCATCGAGGTGCCGGACGCTGCCTACGTGTGGGAGGAACTCTCCTTGCAGACGTTGCCCGATCGCCGGGTTCACGCCTGGCTGGCAAGGCCGAAACACCCACAAGGCCGGGTGGGCGCGGTGCTGGCGCTGCACGGCCACGGCGGCCGCGCCGCACAGGTCGTGCGTGGCGAGGGACTCTACTGGTATGGCCGCACCCTGGTGGAGATGGGGCATGTGGTCATCGCGCCGGACATCGGCCAGCACGCGTTGCAGCACACCAACTGGACGCTGTTGGGCGAGTGGGTCTGGGATGCGCTGCGCTGCGTGGATTACCTGGAAACGCGTCCCGAGGTGGACCGCCGCTGCCTGGCGGTGGTCGGATTGTCGCTGGGCGGGGAAACCGCGATGTATGCGGCCGCGCTTGACCCCCGTCTGAGAATCGTTTGCAGCAGTGGCTGGCTAACCACCGTCCAAAACCTGAAACAGGGCCACTGCCCGTGCTGGAATTTCCCCGGGTTGGAGGAACACTTCGATTTCGCGGACATCTTCGCCTGCGTGGCGCCGCGCGCGTTGATTCTGGAAATTGGTGAGCAGGAGCGCGCCCCCGGTGGTTTCCCACTGGACATTGCCCGCGGCGCGTTCCGGGAGATTCAGGCTGCCTACCGCGTCTTTGGCGCCGAGACCAATGTCCTGCTTGATGTGCATCCGGCCGGACACGTTTTTCGTGGCAGGCAGTTTTGGCGACGCCTGCCGCGGAGCAACCCGACGGCGTGGCTGGAGCAGACCACGCGCCGGCTGCTGGCCGGCTGCCGGGTGCGCGCGCACGATGGCACGTGGCTCTACACGCCTGACAGCCAGGGCCATTACGCCGCGCTCTGGACGCGCGACTTCGCTTACATGGTCGAAAACGCCGGCGACCTGTTGCCGCCCGCGGAAGTCGAGGCCTGCTTGCGCTACCTCATCCGAGGCATCCGCGCGGACGGCGCAGCGCCCGACCGCGTGCAAGCCGACGGCCGGGCGTTGTACGTGGGGGGACCGGCGGACCAGCCTTTGGGCGAGCCGAATCTCGACAACCCGGCCTTCCTGGTGATTGCGGTGGACGAGCATCTGCGCCGCTTGCCACGGGCGCAGGCGCAGGCACGGTTCGGCGAATGGGCCGGGCCACTGGAAAAGGCCATGGACTGGGTGCCACGCAGCCCGGCCGGGCTGGTGTGGAACGACCCGTCCCGGCCCCACTCGCCCTACGGTTTCACGGACACCGTGGGCAAGACCGGCGAATTGCTCTTCGAGTCGTTGCTGGACTGGACGGCGAGTCGCCGCTTGGCCGCCTGGTATCGTCGTGGCGGCAACCGCGACGCCGCAGAAAAACACGGTCGCCGCGCTGCCCAGATCGAGCGCCACCTCGAGCTTTTGTGGGACGCCGAGGCCGGAGCGTTTTTTGCCGCCAGCCGGGATTGCCGCCAGCTCGACATCTGGGGCAATGCCTATGCCATTTGGCTGGATTTCCCCCTGGGCCGCAAACGCGATCGGGTGCTGAGTTTTCTTCAACGGCGGCAGGACGACTTCGTCTGGCGCGGCCAGGTGCGGCACTTGTTGAAGGGCCAGCATTGGCAACGGCTGCTTCTGCCGATTGAGCCTGAGCGCTACCAGAACGGTGCCTACTGGGCGACGGCTGCCGGCTGGGTGCTCTACGCGCTGGCCCAAACCGACCCGGCCCAGGCCCGCCAACGGTGGCACGAGCTCATCGCGGACTTCTGCGCCGAGGGCGTGTGCGAGTGCGTGAACGAGGGGTATCGCCAGTTGCCGGGCTACGTGGCCAGCGCCACCAACCCGCTGGCGGCCGCCCGGCGGCTGCGTTACTAGCCGCAGGCTGGGCGCGAACGCGGTGGCCCTCCGGCTGGGTCGCGGAGCGCCTCTCTGAAAGCGTGGAGGTCAAGCGCCGGTCAGGGATGCAAGGCAAAGCTGCCGGCGGCGGCTCGATTGGCCAAGCCGGGCTTGTGTTCCACCGCCGGTCATTCAAGACTTCGGCCGCGCTCAACATGCAAAACGAGTCGCACGCCGGACAGTTCAAGGTGGAGCGGAGGATGAACCCGGAGGGCAGCCGCCGTCGTCGGGCGTCGCGGCACGCCCCGGAGCATCTGCCGCTGCGATCTGCCTGGCTGCCAAGCCGCGCCGAGGCGCGGCTGGCGGGGGTCGTCAGGCCCGTGACCTGATCCGATGTCCGTGCTTTTCCCAACCCGGATCGGCAGCTTGCTGAGGGTTGTTCTGACCGCAGCGGTTCTCCTGGGCGCGGCGGTCGTGGCCGGCGTGTGGTATTACTTCACCCCCAAATACACCCGTGTCGGCTACCAGCCCCTCCAGCCGGTCGCCTTCTCGCATCGTGTCCATGTGGAGCAGCTCGGCATGGACTGCCGCTATTGCCACAGCGACGTGGAGAGGGCCTGGTTCTCCAACGTGCCGGCCAGCGCCACGTGCATGAACTGCCACAACCAGGTGCTCAAGGACGATCCCCGGCTGGCGCTGGTCCGCGAGAGCGCCGCCACCGGCCGCCCCATCCCCTGGGTGCAGGTCCACAAATTGCCCGACTACGTCTATTTCAACCATGCCGTTCACGTGAACCGGGGCGTCAGTTGCGTCGAGTGCCACGGGCGCGTGGACCAGATGGACGAGGTTTACCACGCCCAGCCGCTCAGCATGGCCTTCTGTCTGGACTGCCACCGCGACCCGGCCGCCAAGCTGCGGCCGCTGGAGAGAATCACCGATCTGGCCTGGCAGTGGAGCGCCGACCCCGCCCAGGCCGCGCAGCAGCAACGTGCACAGGGGGGGAAGTTTGTTCACGATTGGAAGGTCGAGTCACTGCAGAGCTGCTCGGCCTGTCACCGCTAACCCGGGCATGAAAACCACCCCGCCCCAGCCTCCAGCCGGCCTGGCCAACGGCCGCCAGTATTGGCGGAGTCTCGACCAGTTGGCCCAGACGCCCGAGTTCCGGCAGTGGTTGGAACGCGAATTCCCCGAGGGCGCGAGTGAATGGCACGACCCGGTGTCGCGCCGGTACTTCGTCAAGATCATGTCCGCCTCGTTCCTGCTGGCGGGTTTCGGGCTGGCGGGCAGCGGTTGCCGACGGCCGGAGGAAAAGATCATGCCCTTTGCGCAGCAGCCGGAGGGCTACGTCCACGGCCAGCCGCAGTTCTATGCCACGGCGATGCCGACCCGCACGGGCGCCGTGCCGCTGGTCGTCAAGGCCCACGAGGGCCGGCCGGTCAAGATCGAGGGCAACGACCGTTTCCCGGGCGGCAACGGCGGCACTGACCTCCGTGCCCAAGCTTCGATTCTGAGCCTCTATGATCCGGACCGCGCCCAGCGGTTTACCAGGGCCGGCCACACCGTCACGCGCGCCGAGGCCCTGGCCCAGCTCGACCGGTTGGCGCGGGAGTTCCAGGCCCGCGCCGGCGCAGGCGTCTGTTTCCTCATCGAGCCGGGCACGTCGCCGTCGCGCCAGCGATTGCAGGCGCGGCTCAGCGCGAGGCTGCCGCA
>Ga0073932_1001989_pt1 | contig 34700 bp, 35 predicted proteins | sample DewCreD2012metaG_FD_76967 | JGI IMG/M metagenome (GOLD analysis project Ga0073932, IMG submission 76967) | Hot spring sediment bacterial and archeal communities from British Columbia, Canada, to study Microbial Dark Matter (Phase II) - Dewar... ...
CGTCTCGCCCGCCGACGTGCAGCTTGAGAGTCGCCAGCGACGCGGAGACGGCCTCGGCATCCGTGTCCACCGCCACGGTCTGGGCCGGGTCCAACCCGGCCTGGTGCAGTGCCTCCAAGAGGCGCAACCCGGCCCCGCCGACGCCGAAGAGGCGCAGCGGGATGGTGGACGGAGCGGCGGTGGCCGTGGTGCTTCGGGATGTCGTGGCCGACGCGGGAGTGGAGTTGGGGTTCATGGCAACGCGGGATTAGCGGCGACCCAGGATGAGGCGGAACTTGTCGGTGACCTCCTGGATCAGGGGTTTCCTGGCAGAGCGCGGCTGCTTGTTGGCGCCAAACTTGACCAGGCCGATGCCGGTGGCGAACTCGGGCTGGTCCAGGGCCGATTTGGCGCCGCCGACCTTTCCGGAGCGGGCCAGAAAAACCGGTAGTTGGAAGACTTTCTCGGCCAGGGCGGCCACCTGCGGGATTCGGGCGCAGCCGCCGCACAGGTAAACGCCGGCCCGCAGGAAGTCATACAAACCGGCCTCCATGACATCGCGCCGCACCAGTTCGAAGGTCTCTTCCAGTCGCAGGGACATGATGCGACGGAGGTTGTCCAGCCGGAGCGTTTTGAGCCGCAGCCCCACGTCGTTGGTGATGTCAATGGTCTGGTCGCGGACGCTCTCGTCCATCAGGGCCGCCCCGTACTGGACCTTGAGCTGCTCCGCACGGCCCAGCGGCACTTTCAGACCAATCGCCAGGTCATTGCTGATATGGTCGCCACCCACCGCCAGAACACCCGCGTGCCGGATGACACCATCGGCATATACCACGTAATCGGTCGTGCCCCCGCCCATGTCCACCACCAACGCCCCGCACTCTTTCTGATCTCGCCCCAACAGCGCCAAGGACGCCGCCAGGCCGTTGAAGGCGATGTCTTCGACCTCGATCTGGAGGGCCTTGACCGTGCGGATGGCGGTTTGGAGGCGGTTGAAGTTGCCGTGGATCACGTGCATGTCCACCTCCAGTCGTGACCCGAACATGCCGACCGGGTTGACGATGCCGTCCTGGCCATCCACCAAGAAATGCTGCCGGATGGCGTGGATGACGTAGTTGTGCGCCGGCAGGCTGATCGTGCGAGCGTTTTTGATCACGTCCTGCACGTCCTCCTCGGTGATCTCGCGGTTGGCGGACGCAATCGGATGCACCCCGCGGTTGGTCGAGCCGCGGATGTGGCTGCCGGTCACCCCCAGATGCACGCTGCGGATTTCCACGTCGGCCATTCCCTCGGCCTCCGCCAGGGCGGTGCGGATGTCCGCCTCCGCCTGCTTCGGGTCGGTGATTTCTCCCTTGCGCACGCCGTGGGACGGGCACTGGCCCAAGCCGATGATGTTGACATCCTCGGGGTTGCTGGCTTCACCCACCACGGCACAGACCTTGGAGGTACCGATCTCCAAGCCCACAATGATTGGAGAGGATTCAGGCATGTTTGTTGACGCGACGTTGAGGTTTGCCTCCCGGCGGGGGCTGGGACGGCAGCGGGCCGCCCTGCACCCAGCGGACTGGAATGTTGTTCGTAACGGCCAGGTCCAAACTGGCAATCGTCCACCCCTGCCGCACGCCGGCATCGTAAATCTCCCGCCAGCGTTGCAATTGCCGCTCGAAGTTGCCCTCCCCCAGCGTGACCACGCTGCCCTGCGCGGTGGTTACCTCCAGCACACCCGACGCGCCCACGTCAATCTTGCGCAACTCCACCAGACCGGTCATGGGGGATTGCTCGAAGGCGGCCAGCAGCCGCAGGGCCGCCAGCACCGACGGGGTCTCGATCCACCGGCCGGGTTGCACCTCGTTGGGATTCACACCGGCAATCACGGGCAACGGCGGCTCCGGTTGGAACAGCGGCGTCGAGCGCAGCCGCGCGTCCAGCGGCAACATCACGTAGCCTCCGGCGTCCAGATGATAAACCGCCACCTCCACGCCCCCGCCGGGCCGCGGGCGCGGCAGGTTGATCTGCGCCACCGCGCGCCGCTCCGTCACCCGAACCCGCAACGTGCCGGGCAATATGCGCTCGACCGACACGGAGGCCACCCAGGGCACGTATTCGAGATTGCGCTTGACGGTGGCCAGGTCCAGCGCCAGCAGATTCGCCCCCACTGGCACGCTGGCCCAGCGTCGCAACTGGGCGGGCGACAAGACGCCGTCGGTCTGCACGTCCACCGTCCGCAGCGCGAAGGCCGGGTTCTCATACAGCAGCCGGTTGAGTCCCCAGTCGCCCAGCCGCCACAACAAATACAAGCCGAACAGCGCGCCAAAGGCCGCCCCCAAGGTCACGGCCACCAGGCGCGTGCGGCCCACCGGCCCCACGCGCGACCGCATCCGCACCTCCAACACATCGGCGCGGTCCAGCTTTCGATTCCGCCCTGTTCGCCTGAGCCACATGTCACTTCCCAATCCGCCCGTGCGGCAAAACGCCGGTCCTGCTCACGCCGCCGCCCGATGCCGCGGCTGGGCCTTGCCCCCCGTGCCGCACGCACGCCGGCGCAACGCTCACCCCACCACCGCCCACTACGCCCGGCACCCGGCCGGTTGCCCCGGTCGGTCCGCGCGCCGCCGCAGGGCCATGTCCACCATCCGCTGGCACAACCCGTCGTACGAAATCCCGGCCGCCCGCGCCGCCATCGGCAGCAGGCTGGTGGCGGTCATGCCCGGTAGCGTGTTGATTTCCAGCACCACCGGCCCGCCATCCGGCTGGACGATGATGTCCACCCGGGCGTAATCCCGCCCGCCAATGGCCCGAAACGCCTCCATCGCCGCCGCCTGCACCCGCTGGGTCACGCCAGCGTCAAACGGGGCCGGGCACAAGAATTCCGTCAGCCCTGCCGTGTACTTCGTGGCGTAGTCGTAAAGGCCCGTCTTGGGACGGATTTCGACCACCGGCAGGGGCTGGTTGTCCAGAATCCCCACCGTGCATTCACGGCCGGTGATTTTTTGCTCGACCAACACCTGGGTGTCGTACCGCATTGCTGCGTTCAGGGCTGCGCCCCAGTCCTCCGGCTGTTCTACAAACTGGAGGCCCACACTGGAACCTTGCCGCACCGGTTTGAGCACCACCGGCGGCGTCCAGCCCTCCGGCCAGGGGGCATCCGGCTTGTCCACCACGGTGAAGCGTGCGGTCGGCACGCCTGCGGCCACGCAGCAGCGCTTGGTCAGCGCCTTGTCGAAGCCCAGCCGACTGGCCTCCGGACCGCATCCGGTGTAAGGCACGCCCAGCGCCTCCAGCTCGGCTTGCACCGTGCCGTCCTCGCCGTAAGTGCCGTGCAGCGCCAGGAACACCACGTCCGTCCCGTCCGGCAAACGCCAGCCGGGCATGACCGGGTCCAACTCCGCCACGATGTGCCCACGCGAACGCAGCGCGGCCGCCACGGCCGCCCCGGACCGCAGCGAGACCTCGCGCTCGGCAGACGGGCCGCCGCACATGACGGTGATGTTCAAGGGTCTCGACATGGTCTGGCTTCCGGCCGGCTCACTCGCCCACGATTTGCACCTCGGTTTCCAGCTCAATGCCCCGCGCCTCGCGCGCCCGGCGTCGAATCAGTTCGATCAACGCCAACACGTCCCCGGCCGTGGCCCCGGCTTCCGTGACAATGAAATTCGCGTGCTGTTCGCTGACGCGCGCCCCGCCCACGCGCGTGCCTTTCAGGCCCAGTTCGTCAATGAGCCGGCCCGCGGGCAGCCGATCCGGGTTCTTGAACACGCAGCCGGCGCTGGGGGCGCTGGGTTGGCTCTGCCAGCGACGCCGGTTAAGCTCCCGGATGCGCTGCCGCACGGCCTGCGGCTCGTCAACCTGGCCACGCAGGACCGCCCCCAGCACAAGCCGGCCCTCCAACCCCGGGCAGCTCCGGTAGCCCGCGCCCAACTCGCCAGCCGGCTGCTCGCTCACCCGCCCCTCCGAATCCACTGATCGCACCCGCTCGACCACGTCGAACATCGAACGGCCCATCGCCCCGGCGTTCATGCGCAACGCCCCGCCCACACTGCCGGGAATCCCGGCCAGAAACTCAAGCCCGCCCAGGCCGTGCTTTAGGGCCACCGCGGCCACGGCGCGCAAGCCCGCTGCTGCACCGCAGTCAAGCCGGTCACCTCGGACGATCACGCCACCAAAGGCCCGCGGCGTCAGCCGCACCACCACACCCCTGAAGCCGCCGTCCCGCACCAGCAGGTTCGAGCCGCACCCCAGCACCAAGACCGGCACGCCCGCTTGGCGACACGCCCGCCACACTCGCGCCAGGTCCGCCTCGTCGGCCGGCTCGATGAGCACGTCCGCCGGCCCGCCCACCCGCAGCGTCGTCAGGGGCGCCAGCGGCACGCCGCGCCGCAGGCGGCTGGCTGGCGACAGCTCTCGCGCCAGCGCGTCCAACCACACCGGAACAGCGGGCGCGAGCGGGGTTGGTTGGGCGGCTGCCAGGTTCATGCGACGCCTGGGGAATAACCGGTCTGGGCCGGGCCGGCACAATGGAGCTCCGGCGATCGCCCGGGCTGGCCGACAGCCGCCTTTTGCAAGAGGGTTTCCACAATGTCCGCCGCCGCGCGCGGGCAGTGCCAGCCGGCCAAAGCCGCCCTGGCCCTGGCCCGGCGGGCAGGGTCGTTCAACCACTCCCGCACCCGCGCGACCAGGATTGGCGGCGTAGCATCCCGTTGTTCCAGCAGCGTGGCGGCGCCGCTCAACTCGAACTGGCGCGCATTGTGCCACTGATGGTCGTCGGCCGCCGCCGGGAACGGCACCAACACGGCGGGCAGGCGCATCGCGGCCAACTCTGCCAGAAACGACGCACCGGCACGGCTGATGGCCACCGACGCCGCTGCCAGCGGCACTTCCATCGTGTCACAAAACGGCAGCACCAGCGCCTTCAGCCCGGCGGCCGCATACGCGCTGCGCACCTTGTCGAACTCGTGCTCGCCGGTCAGGTGAATCCACTGTGCAGCCGGTTCAAGTCGCGCGAACTCCGGGAGCGCGGCCATGACCGCACGGTTCAAGCCGACCGCACCCTGGCTGCCGCCGACCACAAGCACCACGGGCCGGTCCGGCTCAAGGCCCAACGCCGCGCGGGCGGTTGCCGCCGGCGCCAATGCGAACCGTCGCCGCACCGGCGTGCCAGTCACTCGAACCGTCTGAACCGGCAGGCGCGCGGCCGCGGACTTGAATCCCGTGAAGCAGCCGTCCACAAGACGGGCCAACCAGCGGTTGGTGCGCCCAGGGATGGCATTGGACTCATGCAAAAACGTGGCCACGCCACAACGTCGTGCCGCCAACAACGGTGGGCCGCTGGTGAAACCGCCCATGCCTAGAACCGCACTCGGCCGGGTCAGCAACGGCCCCGGCCGGCCGACTGGCTGAGCCGCCGAAGCGTCAGTGCCATCCCCGGCCCGCCCGTCCTCGCGGACCGCGCCCGCAGGCAGTTGCCCGGCCATCAGCCGCCGGACAAGCCGGTAACTGCGAACGAATCCCAAACAACAGGCCAATCTGGAACCGGACTGCCACCCTGCCCCGGGCAACGTGACCACCGCCACGTCCTGCAGCCCCTCGACGGCCCGTTGGTCAACCGCCTTCGGGGAAACCAGCAGGGTAACGGCGCACCCGCGCCGCTGGCATTCCTCGGCCACGGCCAGGCCTGGATACAGATGACCTCCCGTGCCGCCACAGGCGATGGCTACAGAGACTGGTAACGAAGCGTGGGTCATGAGTATTGGGGCAGAGCCACCGGACCGGTTTCGAAGGGGTTTTCAGGGCGCGGCTCCGGCGTGCGCGCACGCCGCGCCAGGTTGATCAACAGACCTACGCAGGTCAGCATGACCAGCAGATTCGACCCGCCGTAGCTGATGAACGGCAGGGGAATGCCCTTGTTCGGCAGCACGCTGGTGACAACACCGATGTTGATGAACGCCTGCAACCCGATCAGCAGCGAAACCCCCGTGGCCAACAACAGCCCGAAGCGGTCCTCCGTCCGCAGGGCAATCCTCAGCCCGCACAGGACGATGACCAGGAACGCGAGCACGACCAGCAGCGTGGCTACCAGTCCCAGTTCCTCGCCGATGATCGCGAAGATGAAGTCGGTGTGTTGCTCGGGCACAAAGCCCCGTTTCTGCCGGCCGTCCCCCAGGCCCAAGCCGGTCAACCCGCCCGAGCCTAAAGCCAGCATGGCTTGGTAGGCCTGATACCCGACCCCCTCCTTGTTCTCTTCCAGGAACAGCCAGGCCAGAATCCGCCGCAGCCGCACCGGGTCCTGCCACAGATACAGTCCCAGACCCAACGCAGCGGCCAACCCGGGTGGCACAATGAACCGCACCCGCACACCGGCGACCACCAGCATGCTGGCAGCCACGGCGGCAATGAGGATGGTCGTGCCCACGTCCGGCTCTTTGAACACCAATCCCAACACCACCGCCACAAGCAGGAGCGGCACCGCCAAGCCGAGCTTGAACGTCTCCATCTGGCGCTGGAAACGCGCCCCGTACCAGGCCAGGAAAATGATCAGCGCAAGCTTGGCGAACTCGGAAGGCTGCAACACGACCCCCCCGAAACCCAGCCAGCGCCTGGCGCCGTTGATTCGCATTCCCACATGCGGGACCAGCACCGCCGCCAACAGAATCACCGCCAAGCCGTAGAAGAGCCATGCCCACCGGCGCAGCCACTCGGGTTTGATACAGGCCGCAACCACGCACGCCGCAATCCCCAGCGCGCACCATTGGAGCTGTTTGACCAGAAAGCGTGCGCCGTGCGTCATGCTCTCGCTGTACAGAATGACCAAGCCCAGCGCCAGTAGCGCCGCCACGCAGAACACAAGCACGGTTACGGTCGTTTTCATAACGCAGGCTGGCCCTTCACCGGCTGGCGCGAGCCGGGCGACGGCCGGGCTTGTGGAGTTATTGGCCGGGCGCTGGATTCACGGGCGCGGGCGCGGGCGCGGGTTCTGGCATCGCCTGCGCGCCGCCGGCCGGCGGGGCCGCCGGGGCGGGTGGCGCGGCCTTGGCGGGAATTCGCAACTTGTCGCCCACCTTGATGCGGTCGGTGCGGAGGTTATTGGCCGCGCGCAACGCCTTGACGGTGGTGCCAAACTTGGCGGCAATGCGCGTGAGCGTATCGCCGGACTTGACCACGTAGATTTCTCCGCCAACGGTCTCGGCGGCCGGCGCGCCGGGTATGGCGGCTGGTGCAGCGGCCTTGGGCGGGGGCAGATTCAGCTTTTGCCCAACTTTCAACCGGGTGGGGTCAACACCAGGATTGGCCTCAGCAATGGCCTTCATTGGGATGCCGAAGCGCTTGCCGATGCTGTAAAACGAGTCGCCTGCCGCCACGGTGTATTCGGTGGGTGCCTGTGGCGGTGGTGGGGGTGGGGCGGTTTCGGTGGCCACCGGCGCCGCGTTGGTGGGCGGCGGCGCGGGCGGCAGGTTGGTGTCCAAAACCGGCGGCAGATTGGTGTCGAAGGCCGGCGGCGCGCTCGTGGCCGGCGGTTGCGGCTCTTGCTCAGGCACGGGTTCCTGGCGTCGGTTGCAACCCTGCGCGATGAGGGCGGTAAGAATGGCCAGCACGTGCACGGCCAGCACACAGAAGAAGGCAGTCTTGACGCGAGACCGACTCTTGTTCTTTTGCTCCAGCAGTGAGCCCTGCGGAACCAGTGGATTTTCGTTGTTCATTTGTTCATGTGGCGCTGTGCGCCGGTTACCAGGTGAGGTCTTGTTTCATCAAGTTCGTGCGCCGGGCTTCCCTCACAGAAGCCCGGGCAAATCTGCCGCGGCAGCCCACCTCAGGCCCGACCGGTCTGTAACTGACCATGTATGTTGGGGGTGTTGTCCCGTATGCCCCCATCGCTTGAGGCCACCGCTTCACAAACGAGCGCTCCGCGTTGTTGGTCTTCTCGAAATCCTCATCGAAGCTCGAACAAGCGGATGCCGGCGGAACCACGTCGCCCGCCCGGGCGCGCGTGGCCGCTTCGGTGACTGCTTCTAACAGTGAACCGCTCCCCGTGCAAGGAGCAAAGAGACTCCGCGCGGCGGATCGCTTCGGTGTCGCAGATCTGGGAGGCGCGACCGCTTGACACGTGGGTTGAGCAGCCGGCCGGCTTGGCGAAAACACCGGCGCGCCACTCGCCCCCGGTTCGAGCGCCAGCGTCTGGTTGTTGGCCCAATCCGACATCTTTCCGTTCTGTTGTCTTTCGTCTCACCAAGGCCGCGCGACGTCAAGCGCAGCCCTCCGGGCCGCGACCGGCCACCCTGCAAGCCGGTCGCGGCCTCTTTCCCCAGCAACCCTCAGCGAATCTTCAAGGTGGCCAGCGCCAGGACTGCAAACAGCACACCCAGGATGTAGAAGCGCATGACCACCTGGCTTTCGTACCAACCCTTCTTCTCGAAATGGTGATGCAGCGGCGCCATCAAGAACACCCGGCGCCCCGTGCCGGTCCGATGTCGCGTGTAGCGGAACCAGCCGCGCTGGATGATGACCGACACGGCCTCCATCACGAAGACGCCGCCGGCAATGACCAGCACGAACGGCTGGTGGATCAGCACGGCCACAATGCCCAACGCGCCACCCAGCGCCAGCGACCCAGTGTCGCCCATGAACACCTGGGCCGGATGGCAGTTGAACCATAGAAAACCCAGCCCCGCGCCGATCAGCCCCGCGCAAAACACCGTCAGCTCGCCCGCGCCGGGCACGTAGGGGATTTGGAGGTAACTGGCGGTCCGGAAATTGCCCGCCAGATACGTGAACACCAGGAACACAAACGCCGTGATCAGCGTGCAGCCGATGGCCAGGCCGTCCAACCCGTCCGTGAGATTCACCGCGTTGGAGCTGCCCACAATGGCCAGCACGGTGATCGCCAACCCCACCCCGCCGGCGCAGGTCAGCAGCGGGTACTTGTAGAAGGGCACCATCACCTCGGTAATCAGTTTGCTGGTCTCCGGCATAAACCACAAATACAGGCCGATGAACAGCGCCAGGCCGGTTTGGACCGCCAGCTTCACCACGGCCTGCGTGCCATGCCCGCTCTGGCGCACGATCTTGGTGTAGTCGTCGTAAAAGCCCAGACCGCACAACACCAGCACAGAAAGCAGGGTCAACTCGACCAGCGGATGCCACAGTGCCCAAAGCAACGTGCTGAGCGTCAAGACCGTCACGATCAACAGACCGCCCATGGTGGGCGTGCCTTTCTTGCTGAGCACGCGCGCCTTGAAATCGCCCGCCGTCGCGGCCAGGTCCACGTAGTCCTGGCCAAACTTGAACCGTTTCAACCCCGCAATCACCCGGGGCCCCAGCCACCAGCTCAAGACCAGCGCGGTCATCGCCGCGCCCGCGCTGCGGAACGTGATGTAGCGGAACAAACGCAGGAACGACAACCGATCCGCCCAGTCTGTTCCTTCTGTCCATTGCAGCACCGCCTGGCTCAGGTAGTAAATCATGGGCCTTTCTTGCCGTTGCCGCGAAGGGCATCGGCTACGCGCTCCAACCGCGTCGCCCGCGACGCCTTCACCAACACCAGATCGCCGGGCCGCGCGAACTGCTTCAAAGCCCGGGCCGCCGGTTCAACCTCCGGAAACTCCAGCACCCGCGTCAGACCGGCGGCCCGTGCCGCGCGCGCCATGACCGGGGCGAAGCGGCCCACCGCGAACAACTGGCCCACGCCCAGCTCGGCAGCGCACCGGCCGACTTCCGCGTGAGCCGCCTCGCTCTGCGCCCCCAACTCGGCCATGTCGCCCAAGACCGCCACGCGCCGCCCTTGGCAGGGTAACTGGACCAGCGTCTCCAGCGCCGCGCGCATGGAATCAGGGTTGGCGTTGTAACTGTCATCCAGCACCCGCACGCCGTTGTGCTCCCACAGTTGGAGACGCCGGGCGGCGGGCTTGCACGCGGCCAGGCCGCGCTGAATCGCGGCTCGCCCCAATCCCAGCAGGTGACCCACCGCCAGGGCAAACAGGGCATTGACAACCTGGTGTCGGCCCAGCAATGGCAGGCGGTATTCGCCCGCCAGCGCGGCCGCCGGCCCGTCGGCGTGAAACGTCAGCCCGCTGGCATCGAGCCGAATGTCGCTTGCGCGCCAATCGTTGGTCTGGCCCAGCCCCACTCGCACGACCCGCGCAGCGGTGCGACGCGCCAGGGCATCGGCCCAGGGACTATCCCCGTTTACCAGCAACACGCCCTCCGCCGGCAGGCCCTCCGCCAGGGTGCCTTCTTCCGCCACCACGCCGTTCAGGTCGCCGAAGAACTCGAGGTGCTCCCGACCGATGTTGGTGATGATGCCGAAGCGCGGCCTGGCCAGCGGCACCAGCCGGGCCAGTTCGCCCGGATGGTTGGTGCCCAGCTCCACCACCGCGGCCCGGTGGGACGAGTCCAGGCGCAGCAACGTGAGGGGCACGCCGATGTCGTTGTTGAAACTGGCCTCGCTCCACAAGGTGGGGAATTGCTGCTGGAGCACCGCGGCCACCAGTTCCTTGGTGGTGGTCTTGCCGTTGGACCCGCCCACCGCTACTACCGGCAGATCGAATCGCGCCCGATACGCCTCCGCCAGCCGGCCCAGCGCCCGGCGCGTGTCGGCGACGGCGACGAGGCCGCAGGCAGGCGGCAGCTCCACCTGCCGCGCCTCCTCCACCAAAACCGCCGCGGCACCGCGCCCGGCAGCGTCGGCCACGAAATCGTGGCCGTCGAAACGTTCACCGCGCAGGGCCACGAACAAGTCGCCCGGCTGGGTTTGCCGGGAGTCGGTGCAAACGCGGCGCACGCAGGAGTCCGGCGCGCCCTGCCGGAGTTCACCGCCACAACTGGCGGCCACAAAGCTCAACGGGCAGTTGTCCATCTGGGGCGATCGGGTGCGATAGGGCTTACACCGATTCCTAGAACGCGGCCGCGCGGCCAAGCAGCGGCCGGACCGGGAACGACGCGCGGCGCGATTGCGCCTCCGGCTGTCGCTCGGGCAAAAAGGCCGACGTCTTGGGGACAGCTTGTTCGGCCACGTCCGGCTCCGGCCGGGCCGGGGTGCTGTCGCGTCGGGGGCTTTCGCCCAGCGCGGCGACGAACATGCGGTGCGAGATGTAGTTTTGCGCGTGCATGGGGTTTTGAGGGTTCAATGTGTTTGAGCAGCAAGACCTGCTGACGTTGAGAGACGCTCGGCGCCGGGCAGGCGGGCAATGACCGACACGTCCTCGGGACGATCCGGGGGAATGCTCAGGTAGTTCGCGGCTACTTGAGCCACTTGTCTGAAGACGGGGGCAGCCACATCCCCGCCGTAATACCCGTTTTTCGGTTCATCCAAGACGATCGAAATGCACAACTCCGGTCGGTCGGCCGGGAAAAACCCGACGAACGAGGAGAAATACCTACCGGGCAGATAGCCGCCGCGGCCGGCTTTTTGGGCCGTGCCAGTCTTGCCGGCCACGCAGTAATGCTCGAGGGCGGCCTTCGGGGCGGTGCCTTCCGGCCGGGTAACCGTCTTGAGCGCCCTGACCATGTCGGCCGCTGCAGCGGGGCTGACCACCGCCCGCACCGGCTGCGGCGCACAGCGCGCAATCAGGTGACCATCCTTGTCCTCCAAGCGATCCACGAGCATCGGACGCATTAGCACGCCGCCGTTGGCAATGGCGCACATGGCCATGACCATTTGCAGCCGGGTGACGGCCAGGCCCTGGCCCATCGGGATTTGTGCCAGCGACACTTTGTACCAGTTCTTCACCGCCGGAACGTAGCCGGGCACTTCACCGGGCAGCGGCAGGCCGGTGCGTTCGCCAAAACCAAACTGGCGGATGTAACTGTAGAGGCGCTCGGCCCCCAGCTTGATGCCCACCTTGGCCGCGCCGATGTTGGAGGACTTGGTAATGATGCCCTCGACGGTCAGCGGCCCGTAGGCCTTGTGGTCGTGCAGGATTCGGCCTGCGTAGTGAAAAGCCCCACTGCTCTCGCAGTCGAACACATCAGTCAACCGGACCAGGCCATCGTTAAGCGCCCCGGATACGGCCACGATCTTGAAGGTCGAACCCGGCTCAAGGACGTCGGTGATGACCCGGTTGCGCCGGGCGTCGGCGGAGGCATCGCCTGGTCGGTTCGGGTCAAAAGCAGGCAATGCGGCCAGGGCCAGAATCTCACCGGTCCTGGGTCTGACCGCGATGCCTGTGACGCTGATCGGCTCGTGTTTGCGCATCGCCTCGGCGAGAGCGGTTTCCAAGGCGTGCTGAATGACGGAGTCAATGGTCAATACCACGTTCCAGCCATCCCGCGGTTCAACGTCCTGGTTGCGGAAGGGCACCACCTCGCGCCGGCGGCTGTCGGTTTCGGTGGCCCGCCAGCCACACACGCCGCGCAGCTTGGCGTCAAGACTGTATTCGATGCCGTCCATGCCCCGGATGGCCGGCACCACCGAGCCGTTCAATTCCTGTTCCCCCATGCCTACATAGCCCAGCACGTGCGCCGCTAGAGACTGATTGGGATAGATGCGGATTTGGTCATCCAACCGGTCGGCGAACACGGCATCGCGACGCAGGTTGCGGTAGAAGGTCCGTGTGGACGGGGACAGCTTGGTCTCGTCCAACCCGAAGTCCAGTTCCGCCATGGTGCGCTGGACCTGCTGCCAAGTTTCGGCCGGGACCTTGCGTTTGAGCACCACATAGCGGTTGGTCACCGATTTGCCTCCGGCCGCCTGTCGCACCCGCGGGGTCAGCCGCTGTTGCAGCTCGGCGGCCGGCATCTGAAGCAGCGGCGCCAGGGCGCGGGCGACCTCCGCCTGCCGGTTGCCCAGCAGGGACGGATCGGCACAAACCGTCTTGCCGAACTGGCTCGTGGCCAGCAAATGCCCGCGGGCGTCCAAGATGTCCCCCCGCTTGGGCAGGCGGAGGAACGCGCGTTGGGTGTTGTCGGAGGCCTTCTCACGCAGCTCCTCGTGCCGGAGGACCTGCAGGTCCACCAGTCGGTAGCCCAGGCCGGCAAAGCCCAGGCCCAGCAACAGCACCAATAGCATGAGGCGACGTGACTGGACGGACCCGTTCATGCGCAAAGCAACCGTCCGCCCGTGGCGATCGGTTCCTCATCCGACGGCGTCACGGGCGGCGGTAAAAGCGTTGTTTGCAATTGGCTCAAGTTCAGCTTCAGGTTGTCCGCAAAAGCCTGCCGCACGCCCGCGGCGATCGGTTCCTCATCCGACGGCGTCACGGGCGGCGGCATAAAACTTCTCCTTCAGCCGGCGGCAGGCCGGATTGCGACCAAGCGACCGGGCTCAGGCCCCTCGGAGCGCTGGCCGGTGGGTTCCGGCAACTCCAGTATCTGCGTGGGCCGGACCGGCACCAGGCCAAGGTTCAGCTCCCGGACACGCTGTTCCAGGAAGCGCGGCGAACGCAGCGTGGCCAGTTGGCGACGCAGCCGTTCATTCTGAAGCCGCAGGTCGGCCAGGCGCTGCTCGCGCTGCTTCAGCTCCCGACCCAACAGGTCAATCTGCCCTTTCTGCCACACGTAACCCACACCCGATCCGGCCAGGATCACGCACAGCGCGACCGCCAACAGGACCGGTCCCAGCCGGAACCCGGCGGTTTGCTGTCTCCGATTTCGTGCCATCTCAAAGCTTCTCCAAAACGCGCAACTGCGCGCTGCGGCTGCGCCGGTTGGCCGCCTGCTCGGCCGCGCTCGGCGTCAGGGCCTTGCGCATGACCCATCGAGCCAGCGGGGGGCGCATCTGCCGCAGCTCGGGCACATCCACACCGCCCGCCACCGTGTAGTCTCGCACCAGCTCGCGACCGAACTCCTTCACCGCGCGGTCCTCGAGCGACTGAAATGTGATGACCGCCAGCCGGCCGCCCGGTTTGAGCAACGTCCAGACCGCCGGCAATCCCCGGCGCAACTGCCCCAATTCGTCGTTCACCGCCATCCGCAAGGCCTGAAACACCCGGGTGGCCGGGTGAATCCGCCTGCCCGCAGGCGGTATGCGTTTCTCAATCACGTCCGCTAACTGCCGCGTCGTGCGCAACGGCCGGGCGCGGACAATGGCCAGCGCCAGTTGCCGCGCGTGCCGCTCGCCGCCCAGCTCCCAAAACAATCGCGCCAGTTCCCCGGCCTCCGTCCCGTTCACCAAATCCGCTGCCGTCAACGACTGGCGGCTGTCCATCCGCATGTCCAACGGGCCGTCCTGCTGGAAACTAAAGCCCCGCTGCGGATCATCCAGTTGCGGTGAGCTGACGCCCAAATCCAGCAGCACCCCATCGCAACTGCCTCGCGGCACCCAATCCGCCAATTCCGCAAAAGTGCCCTGCCTTAACTCGCACCGAGCGGCGAACGCCTTCAGTTCTACCCGCGCCGCCTCAAGGGCCGTCCCATCGCGATCGCAGCCGTACAGCCACCCATTCGGCGAACTGGCCTGCAAGATGGCGGCCGCGTGCCCACCCCCACCGAGCGTGCCGTCGGCGTAGCAACCGCCCGGCCGCGGTTGCAGGGCAGACAGCACCTCGTTCAGCATCACGGGTTTGTGGACGAACGCGGGCACTTGCCATGTGCGGGTTTCCGTTTCTAGCGCGGTGGAACACCGGCCAGCCGCGCAGCCCAACGATCCAACGTTCGTTCAGCCGCTACCGCGTGTCCCCAGATGCCCCCGCTCTTCCTCCTGGCCCCGGCGGCACTGCCGTCTTGCAGCACCAGCTCCACGTCCGAATCCACCAAGTCGTTGCGGACAACCTTGACCCTGTCCAACGACAGTTCCCCTTGAACCCTCGCAGACCGGCCTTCGCGCGCCAGCCGAGGACGGCGTTCGGCAACATCCCCGCGCGGGGAAACGCCACTCCTGCCACCGGCCAGCCAGCTCCGCAACCACGCAGACCAACGCCGATTTGGCCTGCTGGACGGTCCATCGGCGGACGGTGTTGCCGCAGGTTGCGCCGCTGCCGGTGGCGGCTTGGCGAACGGGTTGTGAGCACCCCCAAACTTCGGCAGCCTGGCCTCGGCTCGCAGCCGATAGGCGGTTGGGGTATCGCGCAACGCCGTCAACGCCTTTCCCATGGAAAGCAAGCGCACCAGTTTCATGATCACGGAATCAGTTTGAACGCCTCGGCTGCCAGCACCTCGTCCGACACCTGGACGTTCTTGTAACGCTCGGGATTCCAGATTTGGAAATGGTCAATGCAGCCGACCAGCACTGCTTCGTCTTTTATGCCCGCCGCCTGCGCCATGCTGTCGGGCAGACAAATCCGCCCCGCCCGATCCAGCGCCACTTGTTCGGAATTCTTGCCGATAACTCGTTTCAGAACCCCTTTTCGCGGATCTTTCCGGAGGATCTCTCCGAGAATTTCATCCAGCTTGGCCATGCCCTCGGGAGGTATCACCCGCAGATAAATCCCCGCTGGCTCATCGGGCCAAACGATGATTGTGAACTCCACGCCCCCGCCCGAGGGCCGCCACTTGGCTGGCACCTGGATGCGCCGCTTCTCGTCCACACCCCGTGGGTAGAACGAGTTGTAGCGGATCGGGGCTATGGGCTTGTCCGCACTCACGAGTTATTCACAGGCACACAAATACAACACAATTCCCCACAACGCCCCATTTATATACCACAATCCCCCACCACCCTGTCAAGGATATTGCCTCGGAGTTTTTCACGGGTTATTCACAGTCCGCCCCGGACGCCCAACACTGTCTCTCGAAGGGCAAATTATGCAACCAAGAAATGCTCTGCCGCGTTAAAGCCCGCGCCAGCCTGACCGGCAGCAGGCTTTTGCATTTCAGAACCTTGACGGTCGGGCTACATTTCGGCCCGATGCAAACGGCGGACTTTGACTTTCTGCTGCCTGCCGAGTTGATTGCGCAGCACCCTTGCCCGAAGCGTGATCAATCGCGTCTGCTGGTTTTGCATCGAGCCAGCGGGCAGGTGTGTCACGCCGTGTTTTCAGACCTTCCAAACTACCTCGAGCCAGGGGACGTGGTGGTGCTGAACAACAGCAAGGTGATTCCCGCCCGGTTGGCCGGCATCAATGCGCGCACAGGAGGCGCATTCGAGGTACTGCTGCTGGAAGACAACGCCGTCAATGACTGGTGGGCGCTGGTTCGCCCCGGCAAACGCGCGCGGCTGGGGACCAGAATCTCAATCCAAGATCGGTCCGGACGGACGAGCGGCATCGAGGCAACCGTTGCGGACCGGGGCGATGGTCAACGGCAACGCCTCCACTTTGAGGGCACACCGGACATCGGAAAGGTCCTGGATAGGCTGGGCCGCGTTCCCCTGCCGCCCTACATCACAAGAAACGGCACGGAGGACGGGCAGGAGGACCAGGAACGGTACCAGACGGTTTTCGCAGCCGTACCCGGGTCGGTGGCGGCGCCAACCGCCGGCCTGCACTTTACCGACGCGCTGATCGAGCGCCTCCATGCCAAGGGCATTGGCACGTGCTTCATCACGTTACACGTTGGCCTGGGCACGTTCGCGCCCGTGCGAGTGCGCGATCTTGCCCAGCATGTGATGCACGAGGAGCGGTTCGAGTTGGGGAGCGCCACGGTGGCGGCCATTGCCAGCGCACGCGCGGCGGGCCGTCGTGTCGTAGCCGTGGGCACGACGACACTGCGCGTGCTTGAAAGCGTCGCCGCCGCGCATGGCGGCAGGTTGGTGGCGGGGTGCGGGCGCACACGTCTGTTCGTTTACCCGCCGTATCAGTTTCAGGTCGTGGACGCGCTGGTGACAAACTTTCACCTGCCCTGCTCGACTCTACTGATGCTGGCGTGCGCGTTCGCGTCGCCGGGCCACACGCGCGGCCGAGACGTGCTGTTGGGCGCGTATGCGGAAGCCATCCGGCTGCGCTATCGGTTTTTCAGCTACGGCGACGCGATGTTGATTCTATGACGGGCGGAAATGCGATGAACTTGACCCGGACTCACCGCCGCGCCCCCGGCCAGGCGCGTTCCAGCCAACGCACCGGGTTGCCTTACGTGCTGGTCAACATGGCCATGAGCGCCGATGGCAAGATCGCGCCCGTGAGCCGCGCCGGCGTGGCGTTCGGCAGCCGGCGCGACAAGGAACACCTGTTGGCGCTGCGGGCCACCGTGGACGCGGTCATGGCCGGCGCCCGGACCGTCGAGGCTGCTGCAATCACCCTGGGTGCAGGCCCGTTGCGCTTTCGCCGGGAAAGGCTGCGACGCGGCTTGGCGGCCCACAACCTCCGTGTGGTTGTCAGCGGCTCAGGGTCGCTCAATCCCTCCGCTCATCTGTTCAGCCACGGGTCGTCACCCGTGATTGTCCTGACCACGGCGCGCGCGCCGGAACACCGTCTGCGAGCCTTACGCGCGGTGGCCGACGCGGTGCACATCTGTGGCAAAAAGCAGGTCAGTTTTCGCGCGGCGCTTCGGTGGTTGTACACGCGCTGGGGCGTGCGCCGTCTGCTGTGCGAGGGCGGCGGCGAATTGAACGCCGCGCTGTTCCGTGAGGGATTGGTGGACGAACTTCACCTGACGGTTTGCCCCCTGCTTTTGGGCGGACGCGATGCGCCAACGGTTGCCGATGGCCCGGAAGGGCGCACCTTGGCGGCTGCAACGGGACTGGCGCTGACGCGGGCGCGCCGGTTCGGGAACGAGTTGTTCCTGGTCCTTGAGCGACGGCCATGCCGCCCCGGCGCGGGCGTGGGTCAATGCCGCCCGGCGACTCAACGCCGCTGAGCAACGCCGCCCGCTCCAGCGCGCTTCTCGGCGCGCTACCGGCCCGCCTGCGCTTCGATCCGCCGCGCCAAGAGCCAGAGCAGGTCGGAGAGCCGGTTCAAGTAAACGAGTATCTCCGGATTGGTGCCCGGCTCGGCCTCGCACACGGCGCAGACGCGCCGTTCGGCGCGACGGCAGACGGTACGGGCAAGATCCAGGGCGGCCGCGGCGGGTGTGGCGCCTGGCGTGGCCCAGCCGCGAAATGCAATGGTCTGCGCCTCCAGCTCTGCGATCCACCGGTCCAGTTGGGCGGTCCACTGGGGCGTCACTGTGCGATACCCGTGCTGCCCGAAGCGCGGGAGGTCCTGCGACGAAGCGGCCAGCTCGCCCATCAGCGGGAACAGGTCCTTTTGCAGGGCTTCGATCCGCTGCGCGAGTGAGGCGTCCCCGACCAGGGCGCGGGCCAGGCCCAGGGCCGCGTTCAACTCGTCCACAGACCCGCACGCCTCCACGCGGGGATGGCATTTGGAAACACGCCGACCATACAGCAGGCTGGTCTGGCCTGCGTCGCCGCCTTTGGTCACGATGCTCATGGCGGCACACAGCGTTGCCGGGAACGGCCCGGAAGTCAAAGCCGGCCCGCCGCCGGTAGCCGGCGTGACCGCGCGGTTGCCAAGCAGGCCGCGCTCGGCCAGACTGGGCCAGGATGAGCAAGCGCTTCTACATCACCACGGCCATTGACTACGTGAACGGCCAGCCGCATCTCGGGCACGCTTACGAGAAGATTGTGACCGACGTGATTGCGCGTGCCCGGCGCAGCCTGGGGCAGGAGGTGTTCTTTTTGACCGGGCTGGACGAGCACGGCCAGAAGGTGCAGCAAGCCGCACAGGCCGAGGGCAAGAATCCGCAGGCCTATTGCGATGGGCTGGCCGCCCAGTGGGAGGCGTTTGTGCGCAAGCTCGGGCTTTCAAACGACGAGTTCATCCGCACCACCCAGCCCCGGCACAAGGTGGTGGTGCAGGCCGTGCTGGCCAAGCTCCACGCCCAGGGCCAGCTCTACAAAGCCCCTTACCGTGGCTGGTACTCGTGGAAGGAGGAAACCTTTTTGACCGACAAGGACCGACGCCCGGACGGCACGTTCGATCCGGTCTGGGGCGAGGTCACCGAACTGGTCGAGGAAAACTGGTACTTCCGCATGGCCCAGCACCAGAGCTGGCTGATCGAGCACATCGAGGCCACCCCCGACTTTGTGCAACCGGAGTCGCGCCGCAACGAGGTGCTCGGCTTTCTCCGGTCACAACCGCTGGAGGACTTGTGCATCAGCCGGCCGGCGGCGCGACTCAACTGGGGCATTCCGCTGCCGTTCGACCCGGCCTACGTCAATTACGTGTGGTTTGATGCCCTCACCAATTACTACAGCGTGCCGGTCGCGCTGGGCGACAGGGAAGCGGCGGCCCCGCTGGCCGGATTCTACACCCCAACCGTCGGCGACACCGGGCTGCGACTCTGGCCGGCAGATATTCATGTCATCGGCAAGGACATTGTGCGGTTTCACGCCGTGTACTGGCCCATCATGCTTCATGCGGCCGGCATCCCGCTGCCCCGGCAGGTGCTCGTGCACGGTTGGTGGCAAAAGGACGGCCAGAAAATGAGCAAGACCACCGGCAACGTGGTGGACCCGCTGGCCGTGATTGACGCCTGGGGACTGGACGCTTTTCGCTACTACGTGTTGCGCGAGCTGGACATTGGCCCGGACGGCAACTGGACGGACGCCGGCTTCCGCGCTCGCTACGCGGCTGAGTTGGCCAACGGACTGGGCAACTTGGTGAATCGGTCCATCTCGATGCTGCGGCGCTATCGGAGCGGCCTTGTGCCCCCGCCCCACGGCGACCTGGCCGCTGAAGCGAACAAGGTCGTGTCCGACACGCGGGCGTTGCTCGAACACAACCAACTGCAGGCCGCTCTGGTGGCCATCTGGTCGCTTGTCGCACGTGCCAACCAGTACGTGGACCACACTGCACCGTTCAAGCTGGCCAAAGACCCGGCCCAAAGCCGCCGCTTGGACGAGGTCCTCTACAACCTGGCCGAGACGTGCCGGGTGCTGGCCGTCCTGCTGTGGCCGTTTCTGCCCGGAACGGCCTGCCGCATTTACGCCCAACTCGGACTTCGCGACGAGCCCAACCGGCTGGCTGCCGCCGCATGGGGCGGGCTGCCGGCCGGCCACGAGGTCGCCACGCCCGAACCCTTGTTCCCGCGCAAAGACGCCTGATCGGCACCGCCACCGCTGCCGTCGCATCACCCGCCCCATTCGACAGGCACGTGCCCCAAAGCTGGTCGCACAGATGCTCAGACTCCGTCCCTCGGCCGGCTGCACGGCGCCGAGGCCGGTCCGGCCAAGGCCGCGTCAACACTCCAAGGTCGCAGCGGGCGGCGGCTTCGTGTGAGCCATCGCCTGCGGGCTGACGTGCCTCAACGGCCTTGCTCCGCTTGCCCGAACCCGAACACCCGCCGCAAGTATTCCAGACTGCGGCCGGCGATGACATCCGGTCCTTCTTCGAATTTGAACACCTCCACCGAGACAAAGCCGTCGTAACCCACCTGGCGCAGCGCCGCGGCGATCGGCACAAAATCCACCTCGCCAAAGCCCGGCCCCTTGAGGTTGCTGTCATTGGCGTGGACATGCGCAAAGTGCGGCCAGGACTGGCGGATGATCTCCGGGATCGGCCTTCCCTCCGAACACATGGCCTTGACATCCAGAATGATCTTGAATGCCGGCGACCGGAATCTGTCCACGAAGGCGATGGCCTCGGCTGCGGTGTTGATGAAATTGGTCTCAGCCGGCGACAGCGGTTCGAAGCACAGCGTCACGCCGCGTTCCTCCGCCCGGCGCACCGCGTCCTGGAAGGTGGAGGCCGCCCAGTCGCGCGCCTGCTCCTGTGTCACGCCCGGCAACACGTGGCGTTGCTTGGGCGACCCGACAACGAGTATCCGCCCGCCCAGGTCCGCACAACAGTCCACCAGCTCGACGAAGTAGCGGCCCGTGCGGGCGCGCAGCGCGGCGTCCGGGTGGTTGACGTAAAGCCCCTCGGGCTTGACCAGCAGCCAGTGCAATCCCACCAGCGTCACGCCGTGGCGGGCCGCCAGGTCGCGCAAACGCCGGCGCTCGAGCTGCGAGATGTCCGTGACGGAATTCGCCAGAGTAAACGGGGCGATCTCCACCCCGTCGTAACCGGTCCGCGCCGCGTGAGCCAACACCTCATCAATCTTCCAGCCCTGGTAGATTTCGTTGCAGATCGCGAATTTCATGCGCCGGCAGCTTGGCGTCCGAGCGGCCAATTTCAAGGTTGAAACCACCCCCGCGCTGACTCAGACTGGGCGTCAGGATGGTCTGCGGATCGTCCCGGGGCCGTATGGCAAAACTGGTCATCCGAGGCAAAGGCGGACGCGACGAAGTCCTCAAACTCAAGGAGGGGATCAACCGCCTCGGTCGCTCGGCGCTGAATGACTTTGCCATTCTGGACGCCACGGTGTCGCGGTTCCACTGCGAGGTGGAGGTTACGGCCGAGCGCATCGTGGTGCGGGACCTGGATTCGGCCAACGGCACGTTCGTGGACGATCAGCCGGTCGAGACGGCCGAGCTGCGTAACGGCCAGGTCTTGCGGCTGGGGGATGTGTGCCTGGAGGTGCGCGACGCGCCCGAGCCGCCGGACGAAAACGCCGTGCCGATGTGCGCCATACACCCCACCTACCCCGCCAGCATGCAGTGCACGGAGTGCCACAAGCTGTTTTGCGGGGCGTGCGTGCACGTGTTGCGGCGCAGCGGCGGCCAGTTCCTGCGGCTTTGTCCCCAGTGCAGCGGGCACTGCGTGCCCCTGGGTGTCCTGCGCCCGGGCGCCAAGGGGTTCATTCAGGACATTGTGGACAAGCTGCTCAAGAAACGCACCGTCCGGCATCCGTTCCACGACTGATCGTGGCGCGCCCCACGTTTGCCGGTGAAGCCCCGTGGCCGGCCGGACCCGCAGGCCCGAGTTGGCGCGTCGGGTGACCGGTTGCCCGCGCAAGGCCGCAGCTCCCGGCCCGGCCCAAGCCCCCCGGCCGCCATCACCTCAATCCTCGGGCCGCTCGCCGTGGGGCGCCATTTTCACCAAGCGGGGCTGGAACTCGGCCAGGATTGTCACCAAGTCGCTCTGAGCAGCCATGACTTCCCGGATGTCCTTGTAAACCATCGGCACCTCGTCCAGGCCGGCCGAAATCACCCGCACCCCGCGTTCTTGGAGCAGTCGGCGCACGTCTTTCCAACGAAACCGCGCCATCGCCGCTTTGCGGCTCATCACGCGCCCCGCCCCGTGCGAAGCCGAGTGCAGGGATTCGGGGTTGCCCTTGCCGCAGACGACATAGGCCGGCGACGCCATCGAGCCGGGGATGATGCCCAGGACGCCGGCGGCTGCCGGTGTGGCTCCTTTGCGGTGCACTATGACGTCGCGCGCCACACCGTCCACCAAATGGGTCTCTTTCCAGGCGAAGTTGTGGTGATTCTCCAGCTCCCACAGCACTTGTGCGCCCAAGTGCAGGGCGATGTGGCGATGGATCAACGCGTGATTGGCAGCGGCATACCGGCCCATTAGTTCCATCGCCGCCCAGTACTCCTGGCCAGCGGCGGAGTCCAATGATAACCAGGCCAGCCGCTTGAGGTCCTTGGGCAACTCCGGATGCTGGTTGACCGCCAGACGGCTGTAATACTCGCAAACCGCGGCGCCGGTGCCGCGGCTGCCGCTGTGCGAAAGCAGCGCCAGATACGTGCCCGGCGCCAGGTTGCCGACCGAGTCGTGGGCGGTGAAGACGCCGAACTCGACGAAGTGATTGCCGCTGCCGCTGGTGCCCAATTGCGCCCAGGCGCGGTCCTTGTGCTGCCGCGTCACGGGACTGAAATCCCAGTCGGCGTCCATCACCTCGTGCTGGCGACGGTGTTGGAAGCTGGCGCCGATGCCGAAGCGGGTTTCCGTCTCGATGGCGCGGATGAGCCGGTCGGGGTGGCGGTCCAGCGCGTTGACCGGCAGGTCCAACACCGTCAGCTTCATCCGGCACGCAATGTCCACTCCCACCGCCCAGGGGATCACGGCATTGTCCGTGGCCAGCACACCACCGATGGGCAGCCCGTAACCGACGTGCGCGTCCGGCATGAGCGCGCCAGCTACCGACACCGGCAAGCGGCAGGCGCGCTCCATTTGCTCCACAGCCTCGGCATCCAGGTCCGTGCCCCATTGCCGATAACTTGCCCGGCGACAGCCCGAGTTCCGAGCCTCGAGCAGGACACGCGCAAACTCACCACGCAGAGGGTCGTCCAAAAAGTCCTTGGGGCGCGCCATGACCGCCCCCAACTCCTCCTCAAGCCGCGCCTGGTCGCCCCCGCTCAAAAGAAAACGGGCCACGAAATCTGCGGCCGCTTGCGTGGCTTTGCCCGGAGGCACGCCCATGCGCTGGAAATCCTCTGTGTTCATACGGCAGCTCCTCACCCGGCCACCCGGGTCTGGAAGGCCAACTCACGATAACACCAAGGCCGCAAACAAAAAAGCCGCCCGTATGGGCGGCTCGGTGTTGTCCGTTTACCGATCAACGCGCCCACCTCCGCATCAACAGGGCGGCACCAATGGCCAGCAAGGCCATCGAGGCAGGCTCGGGCACAACTTGCACAATCCCGCGAAAAGCGGTGTTGGCGCCAGCCGTGGCCAGCGTGGTCGGCGTGCCCGACAGCGTGCCGCCGTAACCCGACGTGTCGGTCACGCTCAGCAAGCTGCTGCCCGTGGTCAGGAACAGGTTGACGGCTCCACCAACCGCCAGTCCGTTGAGATTCTGCGCCGTGGTGCTCAGAAACCCACTGGCGTTCCAAGCGCTGCCGTCAAAGGTGTATTTCCGCAAACGCCCTTCGACCGTGCTCAGGGCGTAAAGCGTGTCCACCCCGGCCACACCGGCGTCCAGGTCGAAGAAAGCAATCCCATTGACCGCGTCAGCCGTGGTAAGCACCACTACCGCGTTGGAGGCCACGGGGCCTGTGGGCAGCACGCCGTAGTCCTGCACCTTGGGGGTCAGAGACGTCGAACCGTTCGACACGAACAGCCTGTTGTCTCGCAGCAACGCCTGGCGCGAGTTGCGGCTGTCCACCACCACACTGGTGGACGACGGCCCGGGCGAGGCCACGTAACGGACACCGGCCGACGTGCCCACATAAAAGAGACTCGATCCGTCTGTGCTCGTGGCGCTGCGGATTGTGCCGTTGGCGTCGGTCAGGCTAATGGACGTGTCAAACAAGCCGAGACTCGGGGAGAACGTCCCGATGACGCGGGGCGTTGTGCCCGGGGCATCGGAAGCCGGACTGGTTCCACCGGCATTCTTGCGGTAGCCGGTGAACAGCACCAGCGAGCCGTCCTGCGACAGGGACATGATGCCTTCGGTGGTGGCGTTGCCCACCGCTGTAAGCGCGGTCGCGCCGCTGCTGGGCAGGGCGAATGTTTGCACCAAACTGCCCAGCGGCGAATACTCGTCCAAGAACACCGGTGTGGCCGCGGTGCTGAGTGCGGCCGAGCCGTCACCCACGCGGTAGATCAACAGGTTGCCGGGTGTCACAGGAGCGGCAAGGCCGGTAACAGCCGATAGCAGAAGAGACAGTGCCAGGAGCCTTTTCATAACTTTCTGTTCGGGTTTCAGGTTCACTCGATCAACGGATGGTGGTTTACCGGAGCCGCTCGCGTCGCGCAACCCATTTTGCATATTCCCCAACGACCGGCAAAAGGCCTGACGTCACGCCGTCTGGTTTAGCAGCGCGGTGACACTTCGGCGTCGTCGAGCGTTCGCGCCATTGTCCGCCGGAAGTCCCGGCAAGATGCCCTCGCGGCTGGTGTCGCGGATTTGCCCCGCTTGACAGGTGGGCGTTGGCCGTTACCCTTGACGTCTCCGAAACACGGGGGGCTTGTCGAAGGGCGCGTTGGCGTCCTGGTCGCGTCGTTTCGGGGTTTGGCCAGCGAATGAGTTTATGAAGCGTCAGTATCAACCTTCCAAGGTCCGCCGTCGCCGTCAGCACGGGTTTTTGGCTCGGATGGCGACCAAGAGCGGACGGGACATCATTGCGCGCCGTCGGCGCGTGGGGCGCAAACGGCTAACGCCGGTCTGAGAGGACGCGGGCCGTGGCTGATGCTGCCCAAGCAGCGCGGTGCGGGTTGGGCCGCCGGGCGCGTCTGAAGCGCGGGCGCGATTTTGAGCGGCTGCGCCGGGCCGGCATGCGCCTGACGGTAGGCTGCCTGATCGTCAACTGGCAGCGTCTGGCAGCAGGCGCACGGCCGCGCTTGGGCGTGGTCGCGGGCCGGAATGTGGGCGGCGCCGTCCAGCGCAGTCGCGCCCGCCGCCTGCTGCGCGAGGCCTTCCGGCTGCATCAGCACGAGATGGCCCAGCCGGCGGACGTGGTGCTGGTGGCGCGGCCCGGCATCGTCGGCAAGGCGCGCGCGGAGGTTGAACGGGATTTCCAACGCTTCCTGTGCCAGGCCGGGTTGTGGCGCAAGGCGCCCGGGGCGGCCGGAGAAACGGCATCGTGAGCGGGTCGCGCGACAAGGCGACAACAAGTTCTGCATCCGGGCGCGCGGGGGCGGCGCATCGTGTGAATCCGATTCAGGCCATTCTGATTGCCGCCATTTGGCTGTATCGCTGGGCGGTTTCGCCGGTATTCCGGCTGGTATGCGGCCCCGGATGCGGCTGCCGGTTTGAGCCGAGCTGCTCGCTCTACGCAATCGAGGCCATCCGCCGGCACGGCGCCGTGCTGGGCGGCTGGCTGGGCCTCCGGCGGCTTTGCAGGTGTCATCCGTGGGGCGGGTGTGGGGCTGACCCGGTGCCCGCGGTCGGCGCCCGGCGCGCCTGGCACACGGGCGGCGGTGTCGAACGGATTGCTCTGTTTGGCCGGGCGGACAGCGGCGAGGCGCGGCAGGGCTGAGGGCTTTCATGGACCGTCAATCCATCATCGTTTTGGTATTGTGCTTTCTGCTGCTGATGCTCTGGCCGCAGTTGGTGCGGAAGATGTACCCGCCCCAGCCGCGCCCGCCGGCGAGCACGAATCTCGTCGTGGAGACTTCCACCGGGGCCGCCACCAACGGCGCAGCCGCCAGCCCGGTGGTAGTGACAACCTCGCGGTCCAGCCCGGCGGTGCTGACAACGGCGGTGCCGGTGTGGACGCCCTCCGGCGAAGAGCAAACCCTGGAACTGACAAACGCCGATGCGCGGTTCGTCTTCACGTCACTTGGCGGCGGGCTGAAACGGGTGGAGTTGCTGGGCTACCCGGAGACGGTGAAACGCGGGAAGTCCCCCGCGCCCACCAACAACCTGGCGGAGTTGAACGGACAGGTCAGCGTGCCTGTGTTGGCCCTTTTGGGCGACCCGACGCTGGTCGGGGACGGCGTTTTCACCTTGAGCCGGACCGGCCGGGGAGTCCGGGTGGAGAAAACGCTCACCAACGGGCTGCGGGTCATCAAGGAGTTTGAACCCGCCACCAATTACCTGGTCCGCGCGACCGTGCGGTTGGAAAACACCTCGGCCGGGCCGCTGGCATTGCCGGCCCACGAATGGGTGATTGGCACGGCCACGCCCATGGGGCCGGACGACGCCGGCAGCAAGGTCGGGTTGATGTGGTACGACGGCGCGCGGAAGCAGGAGATTCTCGGATCGTGGTTCGACAACGCTTCGTTCTTTTCGTGCGTCGGGCTGACGCCGCGGCAGCCGCGTCTCGAATACCGCGCCGGCCAGAGCAACGTGGTCTGGGCTGCGGTTCAGAACCAGTTTTTCACCCTGGCCGCCATGCCGCGCGAACCCGCTGCTCAAGTGGTGTCCCGCCCGGTGCTGTTGCCCGTGCCGGCGAGCGACGAGCCGTCCGGCAGCCGGCGGGTGCCGCCGCCCAAGGGTTACCAGACGGCGCTGGTTTACCCGGCAGCGATGCTGCCGGCCGGCGGCGCCCTGGAGCGCGAGCTGCATTTCTTCGCCGGGCCGAAAGAATACCGGTCGCTGGCGCGCATCGCGATGCGTTTTCAGAACAACGTGGACCTGGTGATGGGCTTCGGGGGCTTCTTCGGCTTCTTCAGCAAGGCGCTGCTGCTTTCGATGAACTGGCTGCACCGGGCGTTGGGCTTGTCCTACGGCTGGGCCATCATCGCCATCACGGTCCTTATCAAGGCACTGTTTTGGCCGCTGACCCAGGCCAGCACCCGGTCCATGAAACGCATGGCTGCCCTGCAGCCGCAGATGAAGGCGCTGCAGGAAAAGTACAAGGACGACCCGGCCAAGCTGAATAAGAAGATGATGGAGTTCTGGAAGGAGCACAAAGTCAGTCCGCTGGGCGGCTGCCTGCCGATGTTGCTCCAGATGCCGGTGTTCATTGGCTTTTTCTACATGATCCAGAGCGCCATCGAGCTGCGCGGGGCGAGCTTCCTCTGGGTGGCGGACCTGTCCAAGCCCGACACCCTGTTCCACATTCCGGGCATCGGGTTTCCGTTTAACCTGCTGCCGCTGCTGATGGGCGCCACCATGTTGTGGCAGTCGCACATGACGCCCCCATCGCCCGGCATGGACCCCGTGCAACAGAAGCTGATGCGCTACATGCCGCTGATGTTCCTGGTGTTCCTTTACAACTTCTCGGCCGGCTTGACGCTTTACTGGACGGTTCAGAACCTGTTAAGCATTCTGCAGATGAAGCTGACCCGGAGCACCGAGCCGGCCACGGGGGTTGCCCCGGGCCAGTCCCGCGTGCTGCCGCCCAAGAAGCGCATTTAGTATCGTGCCTTGTTGCCGCCCAACCCCTGATCCCTGGAATTTCACGCCGGTCACGCCGTCGCCCTGTCCCGCGATCCGCGGACCAGCCCGGTTGACTTATGCCTGTTGACCCCAAAGCCACACTGGAAACCCTCCTGCGCCACCTTGGCTTCGAAGCTACCGTGGATGAATCCCGCTCCGACGAGGGCGTGCACCTGGACGTCAAGACCGATGACCCGGGTCGCCTGATTGGCCGCCAGGGCGAAACTCTGGCCGACCTGCAGTACATTACGAACCGCCTTTTGTTTCAGCAGGACCCTGCCGCCCCGAAGGTGACCCTGGACGTGGGCGGCTACCGCGCCCAGGCCCGCGAGGCGCTCATCAAGAAGGCCCGTGAAGCCGCCGAAAAGGTGCGGCGCTGGGGCGATGTGGTGGAATTGGAGCCAATGAACGCCTACGACCGGCGTATCGTCCACAACGCACTCCGGGACGACCCGGTGGTCGAAACCCACAGTGTCGAAGTGGACGGCACGGACAAGAAGGCCATCCTGCTGCGGCCCCGGCGCCCGGCAGCCTGATTGCCAGCCCCGCAACGCAGGGGGCGCGCCGCCCCCCCCGGTTGCACGGCGCAAGGGCGGGTGTTCCCGACAGCAACCGGTCGTGACCGGCCTGCGTGGGCAACCCGGCAACCGCGCCGGCGCGGCCGGCCAGACGGCTGGGGCCGGGTCAAGATTTTGGGTTGAACTCAACGGCCGGGCCCGGAAACTCAACGACGCAATGACGGCCAACCGGTTCATGACGCAAGGCTGCAACCACACCGACTCCCATGCCCCGTAAACTCAGCTCCATCGCCCCCGACTGGTGGGATTACACGACCCTGGACGCCGAACTCATCCGCGACGCCGCCGCGCTGACGCCAGAGAAAATGGTCAAGCTCTCGCGGCCTGGCTTCAAGGTCGTGATGTACGACACGCTGGAGGAGTTTTACCTGGCCGAGGCCCTTGAATACGTCAACGCCTGGCGGCAATCCACGCCGGACAACCCGGTGGGCATCTGCGGCCCCATCGGCCCGACCGAGCAGTTGCCGCTGGTGGCGCGGCTCGTCAACGACCTGAACCTCAACGTTCGCTCCGCACATTTCTGGGGCATGGACGAGTGGTTTCTGGATGGCCAGGAAGTGCCGGTCACGCACCCGCTCTCGTTCGAGAAGGCCGATCGCGAGCTGTGCTTCAACCGCATCCGCAAGGAGCTCGTCATGCCGGATGAAAACCTGCACTTCCCCAAGGCGGACACGACCGCCTACCGCAAGAGCTGGGAGGCTGGCGTGCGCTGCGCCGTCATGCAGGGCGGCCAAGGCGACGTGAAACACTGGGCGTTTAACGACCCGCCCCGGCGCAAAGGCAAATGGAAGGATGTACCCCCGCCGCCGGCCGAATACCGCAAGCTGGCCACGCGCGTGGTGGATTTGCATCCGCTCACCATCGCGCAGAACGCCCGCACGTCCGGCGGCGGCAACATTGCGCTCGTGCCCACGCAGGCCATCTCGGTCGGGCCGGTCGAGACGTGGAGGGCGGAGAAGGTCTCAATCTGGCAGGCGGGCAACCACGACAACCCGTTCGGCCAGCGCCTCACGTGCCTGATGATCGCCAAACGCATCGTGGACACCGCCGTGCCAATGTCGCTGCTGGCGGATCATCCGAACGTCCAGTTCAATTACTACCGCAAGGGGCTGGGGACTTGTGACGTGGAGATGCATTGAGGCTCGGTAACACTTCTGAGTCTGCTGTATCGCAGGTTTCCAAACCTGCAGCGGGGGAGCAGGCCGGAGGTGCTGCGGACTTGGAAGTCGGTGATAAACCAGGTTGGGAAACCCGCGTTACGTTGGCGTCGCGTGAATGTCGAAACGAAAGCCGACCGCCTCACCTTCGAACGCTTGCTGTGGCGTCAGGGCTGGCGGTTCGTTGCCGGCGTGGACGAAGCCGGGCGCGGGCCGTTGGTAGCCGCCGCGGTGATCCTGCCGCGCGCCTGGCAGGATGGCGGGCTTGATGAGCGGCTGCGGTGAGAATCGGGGGTGTGCAAGTGGGGCGCGACTGAAGCTGGCGGACACTCGTAGCGCAGATTGGCAATCTGCTGTTTCGCCGAATGGCATTCGGCAGGGCTACCACCGCACCGGAGTCTCCGCCATTCCTCCGCTCAGCGGACTGCCAGTCCGCGATACAGCAGAGTGCCACTCTGCGCTACCGTTTGCGCTTTGGCCGCCACTACCAGTCGCACGCGCGAATCCGGGCGCTTGCCAGTTTTGGCGGTGAGAATTACAGTCCGGCCATGATCCTCATTCGGTTTCCCGACGCGGAAACGGAGCGGCACGGGCTGGGTTTCCTTGCGGGCCGTTTTTCATTCAAGAGCTGGGCCACGGGTGAGACGATGGTTCCCGAAGACGCCCTCGCCAGTTTAGCGTACGAAGGCATCCGTTTCGCGGCTGAAGGGCCGGCGACATCTCAACGGCTCATGGAACTCCGGAAGACGAATCCTTCCCGCTAGCATGTCCGCCAAGTCCGCAAACCGCCTCAGCTTTGAATGTGAGCTTTGGCAAAGCGGGCTGACGCATGTTGCCGGCGTGGACGAAGCCGGGCGCGGGCCATTGGCCGGGCCGGTGGTGGCCGCCGCGGTGATCCTGCCGCGCGCCTGGCAGGACCACGGGTTTGATGAACGGCTGCGCGACCTCAATGATTCCAAGCAACTCTCCGAGACCGGGCGCGAAGAGTTTTTTGCCGTGCTCACCTCGCATCCGGAAATCCGGTTTGCCATTGCCAGTGTGGATGCCGCCACCATTGACCGCATCAACATCCTGCAGGCCACGCACCGCGCCATGAACGAGGCGCTGGCCCGGTTGCAGCCGCCGCCCGAGCACGTGCTGGTGGACGGCCGACCGGTCCGATCGTTGCGCTTCCCGCAAACCGCCATCGTCGGGGGCGACGCGCGCAGTTACTCGATCGCGGCCGCCAGTGTGCTGGCCAAGGTCACGCGCGACCGGATGATGCTGGAGTTCGACCGGCAATTCCCCGGCTACGGCTTCGCCGCGCACAAGGGCTACGGCACGCCGCAACACCGGCAGGCCCTGGCCCGACTCGGCCCGTGCCCGATCCACCGGCGCAGCTTCGCGCCGCTCCGGGAGGCGCAGGGCCTCCTCTGGTAGCATGGCCATCGTGAACCTCGTGCGCTGGCTCAAGTCCCGGTTCGGCAGCTCGCCGCTGCCCGAGCACTTGCGGCGGGGCAAGCTGGGCGAGCGCGTGGCCCGCCAGCACTTGGAGCGGCTGGGTCTGAAGTTCCTGACGGCGAACTTCCGCTCGGCACGAGGCGAGATTGACCTGGTTTGCCGCGACGGTGACTGCCTTGTGTTCGTGGAAGTGAAGACGCGGTCGGTCGGAGGTTGGACGCGACCGGCGGCGGCGGTCAACGCGCGGAAACGTCGGCTGCTTTCCCAAACCGCGCTTGACTACGTGCGGTTGCTCAAAGACCCCGCGGTCAAGCTGCGGTTCGACATTGTGGAGGTGGAACTGGACGGGGACACGGTGCGGGCGGTGCGGCACTTGCCAAACACGTTCAGCCTCACGCCGCCGCTTCGGCACGGTTGAGGCGCACCGGGGGCCGAGCCGGCCGCCAGATCAAGCGCGCGGTTACTTCCAGTAGAAACTCAAGACCGGCACGTCGCGCGGGCTGTTGCGGCCCAGCACGGCCACGAAGGTGCGCTGGTAACTGTTGACCTCGGCCTCAACGGTCACCTGGAAGGTGCGGCTGCGCTGGTCCAGATACCGGGCGGCGGCGGCGGCCTCGGGCTGCGTAAGCCCGGCGCTCACCAGCATATCCAGCACGCTCAACCCGGGGCTGCCGGCAGGCGTGTCGTCTTCCGTGCCCTCCACCCCATCGTAGCCAGCCCGCAGCATCAGGATCCGCGCCGCACGGTTTTCGTCAATGAACGGCACCATTTGCAGGGCCGCGGCGGAGGCGGTGTTAATGTTGAGTCGGCCCGCGGACAGAGGCGTGAACAGGTCCACCAGCCCCACCGAGTAGTTCAGGGGCGAGGCGGGACTGCCCAGTTGTCCCAGCCGGCGCTGCACCAGGCCCGGGGTGTGATTGGTGTTGGCCGGTCCCCAAAAGATTTCCGGCGTAATGCCGCGAACCAGCAACAGCTCGGACAGATCGTCAATCGGGCGGTTCTTGGCAAAATAGGGCGGTCGCAGCGTCTGGTAGTAGTCGCTCTCGGCCCCGCTCAGGTGCGTGTCATCGTCCGCGTCAATCCAGTCCAGGATGGCGCTGACCAGGGCGGGAAACTCTCCGGGGTCAACACCCATCAAGATGAAGGCGTGTTGCAGGACCGTCTCGTCAGCCAGGTTGATGTTGAACTTGCGCTCCAGGTCGGTGATGGTCACCGAGAAGCGGCCCCGGCCCAGCTCGACGTTTTTCAACGACACGGCCGTCAAGGCGCTGTTGGAAGTGCACAAGCCGCCCGGCCCGCCGGCCCAAATCTGGTTCAGGGCGTCGTAGGGTTCGCAGCCCAGGGCCAGTTGTTCGCCCAGGACAAACCTGGCCAGCTCGACGCCGGAGCGCCCCAGCCACAGTAGCTCGGTTTCGGACTCGGCATTCCGGGCCAGTTTCGTCTCGACTTTCATCGAGTAAGCAAAACCGCCCGCCAGGATGGACAGGACCAGCACCGTGATCATCACCATGATCAAGGCGATGCCGGCATTGGGCTTGGAGCGGCGCAGCTTCATCAGCTTGTCAGCGGGGTCTGGCCGGGGTGGGAGCGGGCGGTCCCGGGACGATCGGGGGCGGTCCGCCGCCGGGTAGGCCGGGCAGACCTGGCGCGCCAGGCGGGACCACTCCGCCGGGCACACCGGGCGCGCCGGGCACGCCGGGCATGGGCCGGCCGGGTGCAACCTGGACCTGGAAATTGGGCGGCACGCCGCGGCTGGTCAGCGCCACCAGGCGGGTGATTTCCTGAACTGCGTGGGTCGTGCGGGAATCGGTCTGCTGCAGGCGAAGGGTCAGTTTGACCAGCCGGGGCAGTTGGTTGGTTTGCGTCCACTCGTCGCTCCAGTCGCTGGCGCGTTCGTTCCAGAACTCGATGGCGAACTCCTTCACATGCCGGGCCAGGATGAGCGGATAAGCCTGTTCGTCCTCGTCCAGGTCCATGACCAACGGCTGTTGCCGCAGCACCAGCGCCTTGTCCCCGTCCGGACCGGCTTCCACCGTGTAAGTCAGCCGGCGGAGGTCGAAGTCCCCGAAGCGGCCGCTGCGCGGGAAGGCCTTGGGCAGCCGCGCCACGAAGCTCAACACCGGTTCGTCGCCGTTCTGGGCCAGAAAACCGTAGTAATCGAAGTTGCGCGCGTAAAGCTCCACGGTGCTTAGCGACTCCTCCAACGTGCGCAAGGCAATGCGCGCCCGTTGCGCCGCCGCGGCGGCATCCAGGCCAACCTTCGAGGCACGCAGAATCGCCGTCCAGCTCGAATAGATCGCCGTCACCACCAGGCCGAGGATGGCGATGGCCAGGAGAACCTCCACCAAGGTGAAGCCGCCGCGCCAGGCCGCGTCGCCGCGCGAGCGCCCGGTGGCACCGGCGACGGCGGGCCTTGCAGGCGGGCGGTCCGGGCCGTGCGGCGAGCCGGTGGCTGGTGGCGCAACCGAAATTCGCATGCCCAAGAACTGGACCGGCGGCGTGATCATCGGCGCAAACCAATGCCCGGCGTGCTGGCGGGCTGATTGGCCAAAAACAGCAAAATGCTCAGCGTGGACTCCTCTTGCCGTCCGCCCGCTGCGCCCCGCACCAACATGTCCACGCGCACCAGGCCGTTGGTGATGGGAATGACCTCGTAGCTGTATTCGTGGTCCGGGAACAGGTCGCCGAAGTCGCCCGAATACGGCCCTTCATCCAGCCGGTTGGACAACGTGAGGAACGCCGCCAGCGCGCCGGCGTCCAGGTGCGTCGCCTGCAGGGCGCGCGCGTTGCGCAAGGTATTGGAGACCAGGCCCAGGATGGCGAACACGCACATGAAAAAGATGGCCATGGCAATCATGACCTCGATGAGACTGAGGGCCGCACTGTCACGGCGGCGCAGGGATGACGGGGAATTCGGTCTCATGGTCCGCCCAGGGTTTCCACCATCGCCAGGCTGGTGGTCGCTTCCAGAGAAATCTTGCGATACTCGTTGCGGTCCGACCTCAACACGATGGTCAGTTCGTCGCACGTGCCGTTGGGGTGGAAGCGCACACGGGCCAGTTCGGCGTCCTTGTACTCCACGAAATTCACGTCCACCATTTCAAAAGCCAGGTTGTCCGGGATGCGGGCGGACATGCCGGAGCGGGGGCGCGAGCGGGGCGGCGGTGGCGCATCCGACCCCGCCAGCTCATCAGCGCCGCCCACCGGGGCGGCTTGGCTTGCCGGCGCGCCGGCCACGTCCAACCGCCGCTCCTGCGGGCGGATGTGCAATTCGACCGTGCGCCCGCCCAGGATGGCCTGCGCCCGCGCCGTGCTGCATACTTCCACGATGTCAGCCACCGCCTGACGCAGGTCGGCCTTCTTGCGCAGTTGATAGATGGTGGGGATGCCCATGGTCAGCACGATGCCCATGATCCCCACCACGATCATGATTTCCACCAGCGTCCAGCCCGCGGCGCGTCGGGCAAACGCTGTCCGCGCCCCGGCCGGCGGCGACCCCGAGCGCCACGCGGATGCCGGCTTTACCGCCCGTGCCTGGAGACCGCAGGACTTCACCGGGCGATGTTGGAGGTGATGGCGAACATGGCCGACAGCACGCTCAACAGCAGAAAACCGACGCCGATGGCCATGACGATGATCAACACCGGCTCGATCATGTTGGTCATCACCCGCAGGGCGATGGCCAGTTCGTTCTCGTAGGTGTCGGCCACGTTGCGCAGCGCGCCCGGCACGTCGCCGGTCTCCTCGCCAATCTTGACCAGGTCCACCATGAGCTGCGGGAAGACCTTGCTGCGCGCCAGCGGCTGGGCAATGGTCTTGCCGTCGGTCACCTCTTCGCGGGTCCGGGCGATGGCTTCCTTGAGCAGGCGGTTGGGAATCACCTGCTCGGTGATCTTCAGGGCGGTGAGCACCGGGACGCCGTTCTCCAGCAACGTGGACAACGTCCGGGCAAACGTGGCGAACAGATTCAGCCGAACCACCTTGCCAAAAACTGGTGCGTTCATCTTCCACTCGTCCAGCCGCCGGCGTCCCTCTTCGGTGGCTTGGAATCGTTTGAACACCACCACCGCCACCAGGAGCACCCCCA
>Ga0073932_1001990_pt1 | contig 34688 bp, 32 predicted proteins | sample DewCreD2012metaG_FD_76967 | JGI IMG/M metagenome (GOLD analysis project Ga0073932, IMG submission 76967) | Hot spring sediment bacterial and archeal communities from British Columbia, Canada, to study Microbial Dark Matter (Phase II) - Dewar... ...
AGGAGGGGATCGTTCATGGAGGAGCTGATCGTCGGCCGCGGGGAGTTGTCGATCGAAGAGCTGGTCGCGTTCGCGCGCGGCAAGGCGCGGCTTTCCCTCGCGCCGGAGGCGGCGGAGAGGATCCGCGCCAGCCGCGGCCTGGTCGAGGGCTGGGTGCGCGAGGGCCGGCGGATCTACGGCATGACGACCGGCTTCGGGGCGCTCAGCGATGTGGCCATCCCGCCCGCCGAGACCGCCAGGCTCCAGGAGAACATCCTCATGAGCCATGCCGCGGGGGTGGGGGACCCCCTCGACGCGGAGACCCTGCGCGCCGTGATCGCCCTGCGCGTGCGCGAGTTCGCCCTCGGCCATGCGGGCGTGCGCCTGGAGACCGTCGAGCGGCTTGCCGAGCTCGCCAACCGCGGCATCCTCCCCGTCGTGCCCGAGAAAGGCTCCGTCGGCGCAAGCGGCGACCTCGCGCCGCTCGCCCATCTCGGCCTCGTCCTCATCGGCCGCGGCGAGGCCTGGGTCGACGGCCGCCGCCTGGAGGGGGCGGCCGCCCTGGCCGCGCGCGGCCTTGCGCCGCTTCGGCTCGAGGCGGGCGAGGGGCTCGCCCTCGTCAACGGGACCGCCGTGATGACGGCGATCGGGGCGCTCGCGGTCCACGACGCCGGCCGGCTCGCGCGGCTCATCGATCTCGCCGCGGCCATGAGCCTCGAGGTGCTCATGGGCAGCCGCATGGAATTCAACCCCCGCATCCACGCCGTGCGGCCCCATCCCGGCCAGGTCGCCTCGGCCGCGAACCTGGAACGCATCACCCGGGCCAGCGAGATCATCTCCTCGCACCGGGACTGCTCCCGCATCCAGGACGCCTACACGCTCCGGTGCTCGCCGCAGGTTCACGGGGCGAGCCGCGACGCGATCGCCCACGCGCGGCGGGTGCTCGCGATCGAGATGAACGCGGCGACGGGCAACCCCCTGCTCTTCGCCGACACCGCCGAGTTCCTGCTCGGGGGCAACTTCCACGGGCAGCCGGTCGCCCTGGCGCTCGACTTTCTCGGGATCGCCGCCGCGGAGCTTGCCGACATCTCCGAGCGCCGCATCGAGCGGCTCGTCAACCCGCAGCTGAGCGGGCTGCCCGCCTTTCTCGTGCGCGACGGCGGGCTCAACTCCGGCTTCATGATCGCCCAGTACACCGCCGCCGCGCTGGTGTCCGAAAACAAGGTCCTCGCCCACCCGGCCAGCGTCGACTCGATCCCCACCTCGGCGAACAAGGAGGACCACGTCTCGATGGGGACAATCGCCGCGCGCAAGTGCCGGCGAATCGTGGACCACGCCGAGCACGTGGTGGCGATCGAGCTGCTCTGCGCGGCCCAGGCGCTCGATCTCTTCACCAACCTGAAGGCCGGGGAGGGCACGCGCGCCGCCTACCGCGTGATCCGCGCAGCGGTCCCGCCCCTCGAGGCCGACCGCGTGCTCGCCGACGACATCGCCGCCGTCCTGCGGCTGATGCGCGGCGGCGAGATCCTGCGCGCCGTGGAGGAGACGATCGGGCCGCTCGCCTGAGGGGCGGCGCCGCCCGGCCCGGGGTGCGGCGCGTCGTTGACAGGGCGCCGGCCATTCCCTATAGTCGCACGTCCCGCCGCCCGGCGCGTCGCCGCGCCGGGCCCTCCCGCCGGCCGCGAGCCGCCACGGGGCCCGCGGGCGCAAGCGGAATTCCCCAGGAACGAACGCACTCATGTACGCCAAGAAGATTGCCGCCGTCGAAGAGTTGGTCCGCCGCCAGGAAGCCTGGCGCGGCCAGTGCCTCAACCTCATCGCCAGCGAAAACGTGCTCAGCCGGCGCGCCCGCGCCGCCGGGGGCTCGGACTTCGCCCACCGCTACGCCGAGGGCCACCCCGGCGAGCGCTACTACCGCGGCACGGGCTACATCGACGAGATCGAAACCCAGCTCACGGCGCACCTGAAGATCCTCTTCGGCTGCACCCACTGCGAGGTGCGCCCCGTGAGCGGGACGAACGCGAACGAGGCCGTCTTCAGCCGCTTCGTCGCCCCCGGCGACGTGGTGCTCGTCAACTCGACCCCCGGCGGCGGCCACATCAGCCATCACCGCCTCGGCTCCCTGGGCAAGTTCACGCGCAACATCGTCGATTTCCCCCTCACGCCCGACGGCTACCACATCGACGTCGAGCGCACCGCCTTCCTGATCGAGGCGGTCCGGCCGAAGCTCATCGTGCTCGGCAAAAGCCTCTTTCTCTTCCCCGAGCCCGTCGCCGAGCTGGCCGAGGTCTGCCGCCGCACGCGCACGCGCATCGTCTACGACGCCGCCCACGTCCTCGGGCTGATCGCCGGCAAGCGCTTCCAGAACCCGCTCGCCGAGGGTGCCTGGGTCGTGACCGCGAGCACCCACAAGACCTTTTTCGGCAGCCAGCGCGGGGTGATCCTGAGCAACATGGACGAGGAGGAATGGCGCCGGATCGACCGCGGGGCCTTCCCCGGCTCCTCGAGCAACCACCACCTCGACACCCTCGCCCAGCTCGCCGTGAGCACCTTCGAGATGATGGATTTCGCCGAGGCCTACGCGGAGCAGACGATCCGCAACGCGCGCAGCCTCGCCGCGTCCCTCGACCGGCTGGGCTTCGACGTCCAGGGCCGCGACTTCGGCTACACCGAAAGCCACCAGGTCGCGGTCAACGTGAAGGCCTTCGGCGGCGGGGAGACCGTCTCGCGCCGGCTCGAGGCAAACGACATCATCCTCAACATGAACATGCTCCCCCACGAGCCGCTGCGCAACCACGACCGCCCGGAGGGCATCCGCATCGGGGTCCAGGAGATGACGCGCTTCGGCATGCGCGAGCCGGAGATGGAGGAGATCGCCCGCCTGATCCACGCCTGCATCGTCGAGCGCCAGGACGTGAAAGAGGAGGTGAACCGCTTCCGCCAGCGCTTCACCGCAGTCGGCTACAGCTACGACGACCGGGTGGAGGCGCCTTCGCCGGCGACGGCGCGCTCTGCGGCGGCGCGGGGCTGACCGGGGCCCGGGGGCCCCCTGCGCAAGGACCGACCGGGGTGCATCGGGCTTCGCTCTCCGCCGATCTCCTGCTGCTTCTCACCGCCGCCATCTGGGGGTTCGGCTTCGTCGCCCAGCGGCTGGGGATGGAGCACGTGGGGCCCTTCACCTACAACGGCGTGCGCTTCGGGCTGGGGAGCCTGACCCTTGTGCCCCTGCTTGTGGGCTCGCGGGGGCGGGGGGCCCCCCCGCCGCTGGGGCAGTCCCCGCGCCGGCGGGCGGTCGGCACGCTCGCCCTCGGCCTCGTGCTCTTCGCCGCGGCCTCGCTCCAGCAGGTGGCGCTGCTCGAGGCCCCGGCCGGCAAGGCGGGGTTCATCACGGGGCTCTACGTCGTGATCGTCCCCCTGCTCGGGGTGTTCTGGGGGCTCCGGCCGGCCCCCCAGACCGCCCTCGGCGCCCTTCTCGCCGCGGCGGGCCTCTACCTCCTCTCGGTGACCGCCTCCTTCGCGCTCGAGCCCGGTGACGGGCTCCTGCTCCTGAGCGCCCTGTTCTGGAGCGTGCAGGTGCTCCTGGTCGCGTGGCTCGCCCCCCGCTCGCGGCCGGCGGAGCTCGCCTGCGCGCAGTTTTCCCTCTGCTCCGTCCTTTCGCTCGCCGTGGCCGCGGCCTGCGAGCCGCTCGAGGCGGCGGCGCTTCTTGCGGCCGCGGGCCCGATCCTGTACGGTGGGGTCCTCTCCGTGGGCGTGGCCTACACCCTCCAGGTGGTGGCGCAGCAGCGGGCCCACCCGGCCCATGCCTCGATCCTGATGAGCCTGGAGGCCGTCTTTGCCGCCCTGGGGGGCTTCGTCATCCTCGATGAGCGGCTTTCGTCCCGGGCGCTCGCCGGCTGCGCCCTGATGCTTGCCGGCATGATCCTCTCGCAGCGGGGGCGCCCCCGGCGGAGGATGCGGCCGTGAGGGAAAACGCCGATCCGCGCGAGATCGCCCGGTTCGCGGCGCAGGCCGATTCCTGGTGGGACCCCGCGGGGCCCTTCGGCGCGCTGCACGCGATCAACGACCTGCGGCTTTCCTTCATCGCCGGGCACGGCCCCCTTGCCGGCCGGGCGGTCCTCGACGTCGGCTGCGGCGGGGGGATCCTGGCCGAGGCGCTGGCCCGTCGGGGCGCCGCCGTCACCGGCATCGACGCCTCGGCCGAGGCGATCGCGGCCGCCCGGCGCCACGCCGCGGCCGCGGGGCTGGCGATCGACTACCGTGTTGCGACCGCCGAAGCCTTCGCCGCGGCGGCGGAGGCCCGCTTCGACGCCGTCGTCTGCATGGAGCTTCTCGAGCACGTGCCGCAACCGGCCGAGGTCGTGCGGGCTTGCGGCCGGCTCGTCCGCCCCGGCGGGGATCTCTTCTTTGCGACGATCAACCGCCACCCGGAGGCCTTTTTCTTCGCCATCCTCGGGGCGGAATGGCTGCTCGGCCTGGTCGCGCGCGGGACCCATCGCTACCGGAGGTTCGTCCGCCCCGCGGAGCTCTCCGCCTGGTGCCGCCGGGCCGGGCTCGTGCCCGGGGAAACCCGCGGCCTGCACTACAACCCCTTCTCGCGCCGTTTCCGCACCGGCGGGCACACGCGGGTGAACTACATGCTCCACGCCCGCAGGCCGGCCGCGGAGGGGGGCGATTTGCCGGCGAGGACCGGACCATGAGCCAGGGCGCCTTCCAGAAGGCCTTTGTCCTGCTTCTTGTCGTCTTTCTCTCCGCGCTGTTTCTCACGATGCTGCGGCCCTTTCTCCTCGTGCTGGCCTTGGCCGCGCTCTTCGCCGCGCTGACGCAGCCGCTCCACCGGCGCTTGTCCCGCCTCTGCGGCGGCCGAACCCGCCTGGCCGCGGCGGCCACCCTGCTGCTCGTCCTCGTGCTCGGCATCGTGCCGCTTGTCCTCCTCGTCGGCGCCGTCACCGCCGAGGCGATCAAGATCAGCCAGGCGGTCAAGCCCTGGATCCAGCGCCAGCTCTCCTCCCCGGCCGAGTTCGGCGAGACGCTCAGGCGGCTTCCGTTCCTCGAGCACCTCATGCCCTACCGGGAGACGATCCTGTTGCGCGCGGGCGAGCTGGTCGGAAAGCTGAGCGGGATCCTGATCGAAAGCCTCTCCTCGCTGACGGTGATGACGGCGCAGTTTCTCTTCTTCTTTTTCCTCTTCCTCTATGCGCTGTTTTTTTTCTGGCTGGACGGGGAGCGGATGCTTTCCTGGGTCCTTGGCCATCTGCCGCTCCGGCGGGCGGACGCCGAGCGCATGCTCGCGCGCTTCACCGCGGTCACGCGGGCGACCCTCCGCGGGATCGCCGTCATCGGGTTCCTGCAGGGGGCGCTGACGGGCGCGGCCTTCGCCGCGGTCGAGATCCCGAGCGCGATCTTCTGGGGGACGGTCGCCGCCGTCGCCTCGCTCGTCCCCGGCATCGGCACGGCCCTGGTCTGGCTGCCGGCCGTCCTCGTGCTCGCCTCGGCCGGCAAGACGGCCCAGGCCGTGGGCCTCCTCGCCTTCTGCGGCCTCGTCGTGACGAGCGTCGACAGCCTGCTCCGGCCGCGGCTGGTGGGGCAGGACACGCGGCTGCACGAGCTGATGGTCCTCTTCGGCACCCTGGGGGGGATCGGGATGTTCGGGGCCGCGGGCATCCTGCTCGGGCCCCTGGTGGCCGCGCTCGTGGTGACGGCCTGGGAGATCTACGCCGCGGCGTTCCGGGAGGAGCTCGACGGCAGGGAGGCCTGCGGCCGCCCGGGGGCGGGCGAGGCCCCGGCGCAGGAGAGCCCCCGCCGGCCCGAGGCCTGAATCAGGCCCGGCGCCGGCCGCCTGCGCCGAGCAGGCGCTCGGCGAGGCGGTGCTGGACGGAGTCGCACAGCCGCCGCGAGGTGGCGTTGAGAACGCGCAGGTGTTTCCCGACCAGGTCGGGGGCGTGGCGGATCCCCGTGCGCAGCCGGGTGCCGCCGCCGGCGACCTGGCGCAGCAGGCCGATTTCCTTGCCGACGACGCGCGCGCGGCGCCCCTTCACCGCATCCAGAAACGCGCGGGGCGACTGCGGGCAGCAGGCGACGGTCACCGCGCGGCCGAGGCGGTCGAGGCGGTGCCCGTCGCTTCCGCCCGTGAGGGGCTTCTCCAGGTTGAAGCCGAGAAGCGCGCTCTTCAGATTCCCTGTCTTCAGGTTCTCGGCGTTGATCGCCTCGATGCCGTCGACCCGCGCGAAGAACTCCGCCCGCTGCGCGTCGTCGAAGAGGGGGTTGTGCACCCCGGTGTAGTTGCCGCAGCAGGGGTGGGGGAGGACGACCAGCGTCTCGCAATCGCGCGCGCGCGCGATCAGCTCCGAGAGGCCAAGCGAAAGCGAGGACATGACCTCGGCGCCGCGGTAGGGCGCCACGTGCCGGCGGTAAAAGGAGAGCAGGCCGCCCGCGTCGTAGAAATAGACGAGCAGGTGGGTCCCTTCCCAAGACGTGAGCTCGATGCCGGGGATGCTGAAGACGCCCTCGAAGCGCTCGAGCTCGAGCGCGGTCGCCACGGCGTTGTGGTCGGTGACGGCAACCCCGATGCCGAGCGCGCGCGCCCGGGCGGCGATCGCCGCCGCGCCGTCGCGGCCGTCGGAGGCGCGGCTGTGAAAATGCATGTCCACGACCGCGCCCTCGCGGGCGAGCGCCGCGAGGTCCGGGCGTTCAAAGCACACCGGGGGGGAAAGCGCGTTCATCGGCGGTTCGTTCTCCTTGGGGTTCACCGGGCGCGGGGCCCCGGGGGGATCATCGCCCGGTCGCCGGCAAAGCTTGAGGCTCGGTCCCCCGGCGGTAGCAGGCCGCAAGCCGCCGCGGCGGGATGCCGGCGAGGAAGGCCGCGACCAGGGCCTGGTTGGTCAGCCAGGTCCGCATGAGCCCCAGCCGCAGCCAGCGGCGGGCGGAAGTGGCGACCGCCGCGGGCGCAAGCGCGATCCGGCCGCGGCGACGCAGGCGACGGACGAAGGCGAAATCCTCGAGCAGGGGGATCGGCGGGAAGGCCCCTTCTTGCCAGAACACCTCGCGCCGCAGAAAAAGCCCCTGGTCGCCGTAGGGCAGGCCGAAGAGGCGGCTGCGGAGGTTCGCCCCCCGCTCCACCAGGCGCAACCCCTTCCCGCGTGCGTCGATGCCCAGCCGGAAGGCGCCCGCCGCGACCCCCGGCGCCGCGAGCGCGCGCCGCACGATCCCCGGGTAGCCGGGCGGGAGCCGCGTGTCGGCGTGCAGGAAGAGGAGCACCTCCCCTTCCGCGAGCGCCGCCCCCGCGTTCAGCTGCCAGGCGCGCGGCGGCTCCCCGGGGAGGACCCGCAGGCCCCCCCGGGCGGCGATCTCCCGGGTCTCGTCGCGGCTGCCGCCGTCGACCAGGACGGCCTCCACCTCGGCGTGGCCGGCGAGCGAGGCGATCGTTCCGGGCAGGAGTCCCGCCTCGTCGCGGGCCGGCAGGACGACCGAGATCGCCGGCCGCCCCGGCTTCCGGCCAAGCAGGGCGAAGGCGGCGGGGAGATCCGCGGGGCGGTCGACGTCGGCGACCGTCGGCAGGAGCCCCGCCGTGCGCCCACGGTCCCTCAGCCGGCCGAGCGAGAGCGCGAGCACGCCTTCCGTGCCCCAGGGCATCCCGGGGTCGAAGTGCGGGGTGCCGGCGCGGAAGGCGCGCGCCGTCATGCCGACCAGCGCGTAGCCGCCGTCGGCGGCCGGGGCGAAGACGATCTCCTCGCCGCGCAGCCGCTCGAAGGCCTCCTCCAAGGCCGCGGCATCCAGCCCGGGGGCGTCCGTGCCGATCAGGACCGCGCGCTCGGCCCCCGCGGCGAAGGCAAAAGCGAAGGCCGCCCGCATGCGGCCGCCGAGGTCGCCCCCGGCCTGAGGGTGGAAGACCAGATCGCCGCCGAGCCAGGCGGCCATCTCCTCGCGCCCTGCGCCGTCGTGCACGACGGCGAGCCGCGCGCCGCGCCGGGCGGCCGCCTCCCGCGCCGCGCCCAGCGCGTGCTCCGTCAGCCGGCGATGCAGGGCGGCCGCCCCCGAGGGGCCGAGAAGCGGGATCAGCCGCGTTTTCACCGCACCCGGCCGCGGCGCCCGGGTGAAGAGGATCAGCACCTCGGGGGGGGCGCTCATGCGGGACGCCCCCCGGGGCCGGGAGCCGCGGCCGGACCCACGCCCCCGGTCCGCCGCCGGCTAGCGGGAGGCGAGCAGGTTCCGCAACACATAGGGCAGGATCCCGCCGTGGACGTAATACTCCAGCTCGATCTCGGTATCCACGCGGGCGATCGCCTCGAAGGCCATCTCGGCGCCGTCGGGCCGGCGCGCCCGCACGGCAAGCCGCCGGCGGGGCCGCAGCTCGGCGATTCCCGTGATGTCGTAGGCTTCCGTGCCGTCCAGGCCCAGGCTCGTTCGGTTTTCGCCCTCGAGGAACTGGATCGGCAGCACCCCCATGCCGATCAGGTTGCTGCGGTGGATGCGCTCGAAGGATTCGGCGATCACCGCCCGCACCCCGAGGAGGCTGGGCCCCTTGGCCGCCCAGTCGCGCGAGGAACCCGTCCCGTATTCCCGGCCCGCCAGCACGATCATCGGCCGCCCCTCGGCGCGGTAGGCCGCCGCGGCCTCGAAGACGGTCATCTCGCGGTCCTCGGGGAACTTGCGGGTGAGCCCCCCCTCGCGGGGGGCGACGAGGAGGTTCTTGATGCGGATGTTGGCGAAGGCCCCGCGCATCATGACCTCGTGGTTGCCCCGCCGCGTGCCGTAGGCGTTGAAGTCCTGCTGCGCGACCCCCAGCTCGAGCAGGTAGCGCCCGGCGGGGGTGTGCGGCGCGATCGCCCCGGCGGGCGAGATGTGGTCGGTCGTCACCGTGTCCCCGAGCACGAGCAGCACGGCCGCGTTGCGGATGTCGGCGGGTCGGGGCGGGGTGAGCGAGACGTCCTCGAAAAAGGGCGGCCGCTTGACGTAGGTCGAGGCCGGGTCCCAGGCGAAGGTCGTGCTTCCCCGGACGGAGAGGTTACGCCAGAATTCGTCGCCCGTGAAGATCCGGCGGTACTCCTCGCGGAAAAACCGCGCCTGCACGTGGCGGGCGGCCAGGCGGTCGATCTCCTCGCGGCTCGGCCAGAGGTCGCGGAAGAAGACCGGGCGCCCCAGCGGGTCGGTGCCGACCGGCTCGGCGGCGAGATCGATGTCGATGCGGCCGGCGAGCGCGAAGATCACCACCAGCATCGGCGACATGAGGAAGTTGGAGCGGACGCGCTGGTGGATGCGGGCCTCGAAGTTGCGGTTGCCCGAGAGCACGGCGGCGACGTTCAGCTCGTGTTTCCGGATCGCCTCCTCGATCTCGGGCCGCAGCGGGCCGGAGTTGCCGATGCAGGTCGTGCAGCCGAAGGCGGCGAGGTGGAACCCCAGGGCCTCGAGATAGGCCATGAGCCCGGCCTGCTCGAGGAAATCGACCACGACGCGCGAGCCCGGCGCAAAGGAGGTCTTCACGTGCGGCGGCACCCGCAGGCCGTGCTCGACCGCCTTGCGGGCGACGAGCCCCGCGCCGATCAGGCCCGCGGGGTTCGAGGTGTTCGTGCAGGAGGTGATCGCCGCGATGACGATGTCGCCGTCGCAGAGCGGGAGCTCGCGCCCGTCGAGGCGCAGGCTGCAGGCCTTTTTGCGGGGGCGGCAGGCGTCGGGCGGCTGCGCCGTGGCGGCGGACTCCTGCTGGAAGGCGGTGAGCGGGACGGTGTCGGGCTTGCGCTCGGCCTCGCAGGCGAGGCTCCGCACGAAGGCCGCGGGAAGCTCGGGCAGGGCGATGCGGTCGTGGGGCCGCGCCGGCCCGGCGACCGAGGGGACGACGCTGCCCAGGTCGAGCTCGAGGACGTCGGTGTAATCGGGCGTTTCCTCGCCGGTGTAGAAGAGGCGGAGCAGGCGGGCGAGCCGCTCCACCTTGCGGGCGTGGGAGCCGCGGTTGGTGAGCCGCAGGTACTCGAGCGTCTGCTCGTCGACGGGGAAGAAGCCGACGGTGGCGCCGTACTCGGGCGCCATGTTGGCGATCGTCGCGCGGTCCGGCACGGAGAGCGAGGAGAGCCCCGGCCCGAAGTACTCGACGAACTTTTCCACCACCCCCCGCCGGCGCAGCATCTCGGTCAGGGTGAGGACCAGATCGGTCGCCGTCACCCCTTCCCGCAGGGCGCCGCTCAGCCGCACGCCGATCACCTCGGGGATGGAAAGCCAGTAGGGCTGCCCCAGCATGACGGCCTCGGCCTCGATGCCGCCGACCCCCCAGCCCAGGACCCCGATCCCGTTGATCATCGGGGTGTGGGAGTCGAGGCCGACCAGGGTGTCCGGGTAGGCGAGGCGCCGGCCCTGTTCGCGCTCGATCAGCACGACGCGGCCGAGCGCCTCCAGGTTCACCTGGTGGCAGATGCCCGCGTTGGGGGGCACGACGCGGAAGCGGTCGAAGCTCTCCTGCGCCCACTTGAGGAGTGCGTAACGCTCGGCGTTGCGGCCGTACTCGGCGGCCACGTTCTCGCGGAGCGCCTCCCGCGTGCCCCAGGAGTCGATCTGGATCGAGTGGTCGACGATCAGGTCGACGGGGACGAGGGGGTTGACCCGCCGGGGATCGCCGCCCAGCGCCTGGACCGCGTCGCGCATGGCGGCCAGGTCGACCACCGCGGGAACCCCGGTGAAGTCGTGCATCAGGACGCGCGCCGGGAAGAAGGCGATCTCCCGCGGCCCGGCCCCGCCCTTTTTCCAGCGCGCCAGCGCGACGACGTCCTCCTCCCGCACCGCGCGGCCGTCGAGGTGCCGCAGGAGGTTTTCGAGGAGGATGCGGATCGCGTAGGGCAGCCGGCCGATGCGGGCGACCCCCTTCTTTTCGAGCCGGCCGATGTCGTAAAAGCGAATCTCCTTGCGCTCCAGGCTCGCCTTGTGCAGAAAATCGTTCCGTTTCATGGCATCTCCCTCCAGGTTCGCCGCGAGGGCGGCCCCCGCTTCCGCTGCCGGCCGCTTGGTCAAGACGGGCGGGAGAGACGGCGGACGCCGTCGGCTGTGGCGACGATCACCTCGTGGGCGAGGTCGAGGAACAGTCCGTGTTCGACGATCCCGGCTCGGCGGTCGAGGGCGCCGGCGAGGGCCGCCGGGTCGGCGATCGGCCCGAAGGCCGCGTCCAGGATCCAGTGGCCCTGGTCGGTGGCGACCGGCCGACCGTCGCGCACCCGCAGCCGCACGGCGGCCCCGAGCGAGGCGAGAAAGCGCTTCTCGGCCGCGCAGGCGAAGGGCACCACCTCGACCGGCAGCGCCCAGCGGGTTCCAAGGCGCGGCGAGAGCTTGCTTTCGTCGACCACGATCAGGTTGCGCCGGCTCGCCTGGGCGATCACCTTCTCGCGCAGGAGCGCCCCGCCTCCGCCCTTGATCAGGTTGAGCTCGGGGTCGACCTCGTCGGCGCCGTCGATCGTGAGGTCGATCTCGGGGTGCGCCTCCAGGTCTCCCAGGGGGATCCCCAGGCCGCGGGCCGTCTTCTCGGTGGCCAGCGAGCTCGGGATGCCGACGATGTCTTTCAGGCGGCCTTCGCGCAGGAGCTCGCCGAGGCGCACCAGGGCGTGGTGGGTGGTGCTCCCCGTCCCCAGGCCGAGCACCATCCCGGAGCGCACCGCCTCGCAGGCGGCACGCGCGGCGTTTTTCTTGAGTTCCTCCGCGGCCGTCATGACGCGGACCCTCCCGCCCGGAGGCGCTTTTCGGCGATGCTGGCGAGCAGCTGGCGGAACGGCCGCTCGAAGGCGACGACCCCCTCCTGCTGAAGCCGCGCCGCGACCGCCTCGAGGTCGATCCCCAGCTGCGCAAGCCGCGCCACGTGGTCGCGGGCCCCGTCGAGCCCCTGGGTCACGGTGAGCGCGACCCGGCCGCCGCGCCGGAAGGCCTCCAGGGTCTCGGGCGGGACCGTGTTCACCGTGTCCGGCCCGATCAGCTCATCGACGTAGAGGGTGGGCGGGTAGGCCGGGTTCTTGGTGCTCGTGCTCGCCCAGAGCAGCCGCTGGATGCGCGCCCCGCGGGAGGCGAGCTTGCGCCAGCGGGGCGAGGCGAAGAGGTCCCGGAACGCGGCGTAGGCGAGGCGGCCGTTGGCGATCGCGGCCTTGCCGGCGAGTTCCCCGGCCCCGCGGGCTTCGAGCTCGCGGTCGATTGCGGTGTCGATGCGGCTCACGAAAAAGGAGGCGACGGAGGCGATCCGCTCCACAGGGTGCCCGCCCGGGACCTCGGGCCCCCGCTCGGCCAGACGCTCCAGGCCCTCGAAAAAGGCGGAGACGACCTGCCGGTAGTTTCCCAGGCCGAAGATCAGGGTCACGTTCACGTTCACCCCGGCGGCCAGGCTTTCCGCGACCGCGGGGAGACTCTCGGTCGTGGAGGGGATCTTGATCATCAGGTTGGGCCGGCCGACGCGCGCATAGAGCCGTTTCGCCTCGGCGGCCGTGGCCGCGGCGTCCCGCGCGAGAAAGGGGTCGACCTCGAGGCTGACGAAGCCGTCCCGGCCTTCCGACTCCCGGTAGACGGGCAAGAGCACGTCGGCTGCGCGGCGGATGTCCTCCACGGCCAGCGTTTCGTAGATCGCCTCCGCGGAGAGGCCGCGGCGGGCGAGGGCGGCGATCTCCGCGTCGTATTCGTTCGAGCCGGCGATCGCCTTCTCGAAGATCGCCGGGTTCGAGGTCATGCCCCGCACGCCGTCCGCGACCAGCGCGGCCATCTCTCCGGAATCAAGCAGCGAGCGGCGAATGAAATCGAGCCAGATCGATTGTCCCAGGGCGAGAAGATCGGCAAGCTGCGGCATGGGCGGGGGCTCCTTTTTCTCAAAACCCGCGGGCTTTGCGTCCCGCGGCAGCCCCGCACCTTGCCAGAAACGGGGGGTTTTGGCAAACCCCCGGCCCCTCGCGCCCCGCCCGACGCGGGCCCGGCGCGCCGGGCGCCCCCCCCCGCCTCTTGCCGCCCGGGGGGGTCAGCGGGCGTTCAGGCTCCAGTCCCAGTCGAGATAGCGCAGCCGCAGGCGATCCCCGGCGGCGAGCAGGCGCTCGCGGAGCTCCCCCCGGGCATGGCGCCGGTAGAAGGCGAGCGTCCCCTCCGGGAAGTCCTCGGCGAACCACCGGAAGAGCGAACTCACCCAGAAATCGGGCTCCTCGAGGCGGTAGCGTGCGGGGTCGTTCAGGAAGTCGGCCGTCAGCCGGTCGAGCTGGGCCTCGAGCGTTCGGCCGCGGAAGGGCTCGGCGGGAAGCGGCGGGCAGCCCCGCGAGGCGCAGTTCACGGCGAAATGCACCCGCGGGTCGCCGAAGCGCGGCCTGAGGATGCCGTGCTCGAGCTCATCGAGGGTGAGGAGCCCTCCGGCGAGGCGGACTAGCGGAATCTTCCAGGGGCTCCGGAACCAGCTCCCGAGGTCCTTGATCGAGGAGACCCGCGGCCAGCGGGTGAGGACGAGCTTGATCGTCCAGGCGTTGTAGGCGTTGATGTAGAAGGCGAACTGCTCCTGCCGCGAAAGCCTCGCGGGGTCGACCCGCGAGAGATCCTCGAGGTAGCGGTCGAGGAGGGCCTCCTCGCGCTTGAAGCCCTCGTAGTCGACCAGCCCGTGCTCCACATGCCGCGCAAGCAGGGCGGCATAGAGGCCGTGGTCGACCTCCGCTTGCGCCGCGGCCTGCGCCGGCCAGGAAAGAAGCAGAGCGAGCGCCGCGGCAAGGGCAAGGCGCCTCACGGTCGATTCCTCCCTTTCCGGCCCCGGGGTCAGAAGGTGCGGGCGATCTCCGCGGCCTTCGCCCGGGCCTCGCCGAGGCTCCGGGCGGTCCGCTCGGGGTCGCCGAGGGTCGGCTCGACGGTGACGGTGTGGATCTCCGTGAAGCCGATGAAGCCGAGGATCGTCTCCAGGTAGGGCCGTTGGAAATCGAAGGGCGCCGCCGGGCTTCCGGGGGGGTATTCCCCGCCGCGCGCGAGCGCGAGAAAGGCGGGTTTCCCCGTGACCAGGCCGGAATAGCCGTTTTCGGGCGAAAAGCGGAAGGTCAACCCCGGCTGGATGAGGAGGTCGAGGTAGTGCTTGAGGCGGTAGGGGATGGAGAAGTTCCACATGGCCGCGGCCAGGACGAACTTGTCGTGGCCGGCGAACTCGGAAGCGACCCGCGTGACCGCCTTCCAGGCCTCGGCCTGTTCGGGCGTGTGCGGTTTCCCGCTCAAGACGGCGTACTTCGCGTCGAGCACCGCGCCGTCGAAGGGCGGAAGCTCGTTCTGGAAGAGGTTCAGGACGGTGACCGTGTCGGCCGGGTGATGCCGGCGGTAGGCTTCCAGAAAGGCGTCGGCCACGGCGATCGAGAGGGATTGCGCCGCCCGCGGCGAAGCCTGGAGGTAAAGAATCCTGCTCATGAGTGCGTTCTCCTCGGTCCGGTTCAGGCGGGGAAGCCGCCCGGGGACGGCGGCGGCTTGCACTGCGTTCATGCGGCAACATGGGCACGGACGCCGCGGCTGTCAAACCGGGAACCGCAAGGCGGCCTTGATTCACGGCCCCCGGGTCTTATGGTTCGAGGGCCATCCATCGTCTGCGCCCCCCGCGGCCGGCGGCCCTGGGGGGGCGGGGATCCCGGCTTGCCCGGCAACGACCCAGACAGGAAAGGAGAACATGCGATGCAGGAACGCAAAGGTGCGGTCACGCTGCGGGGAAACCCCCTCACCCTGGTCGGTGACGAGATCCGCGAGGGGGCTCCCGCCCCCGACGTCACCCTTCTTGACAACGACCTCAAACCGGTCAAGCTCTCCGATTTCCGCGGCAAGGTGTTGATCGTCTCCTCGGTCCCCTCGCTCGACACCCCGGTCTGCGACATGGAGACGCGGCGATTCAACACCGAGGCCGCCGGCCTCGGGGGCGACGTCCAGGTCCTCACCGTCAGCATGGATCTCCCCTTCGCCCAGAAGCGCTGGTGCGGTGCGGCGGGGGTGGACAAGGTGAAGACCCTCTCCGATCATCGGGAGGCGGCCTTCGGCCGGGCCTTCGGGGTCCTGATTCAGGAGCTGCGGCTTTTGGCGCGTTCGATTTTCGTCGTGGACCGCGAGGGGATCGTGCGCTACGTGCAGCACGTGAAGGAGGTTTCCCAGGAGCCCGATTACGGGGCGGTGATCGCGGCGGTGAAGAAGCTGCTCGCCTGAAGCGGAAGGGGAACGATCCGGAACGCACCCGGGCGGCCCCGCCCTCCGTCGCGATCGCCGACGGCCGCCCGGATGCGCGGATCCCCTCAGGCGTCGCCGATGAGGCGCCGCAGGGCGTCGCGGCGCTCGACGCGGTCGCCCGCGGTGAAGAACCGCTCGGCGCGACGATCCGCAAAGCGGCGGCGGTCGATCCCGCTGCGGCGATCGAACCCCCGGCGGCGATCCCGGCCGCTGCGGCGTTCGTGGCCGTCGAAGGGGAGGTCGTGCTTGCGACGATCCTCCCCGGAGCGCATCCCCCCGCGGTCCGGGAGGGCCTCTTCCGGCAGGTCCTCGATATCGGGACGAATGTCGTTCTTCATGGCGTCCGGATCTCTCGTTTCTCCCGGGCGACGCAGGCCGCCCGCACGCCTTTTCCCGTCTTGTGTCCAGCAAACCCCGTGCCAGCACCTGCGAAGAAAGAAAAGAGCAATTCATTCCGTGGGTTGAAAAAACAAGGGCCCCGGAGCGGAAACGTCCCCCCTTTTCGCCTGGGGGGTCGGTTGCCGCTTTTTGGGAAAAACGTTTCCCGATCCGCGGTCGCAGGCGGCGGGCCTACTTGACGCGGCGCAGGGGGTGAGTGCGGCGCAGGCTCAACCACAAGGAGCGCAGGATGATCCGGGCCGCGTCGTCGGCGTCCTTCACCGGCCGCCGGGCGGTAAAGCGGCAGGAGCGCAGCAAGGGCTCGTTTTCACCCTCCAGCCCGAAGCGCAGGATGACCCGCTCCCCGAGGCCGGCCTTCAAGGCGGGAAGCTCCTTTTCCGCCATGTTCGCGATCCGCACCCGGTCTTTCAGGGGAAGCGCCGCGCTCAGCGCCGCCACCGCCTCACGCACCGTGGCCGGGGGCGGGGGGGCGGCCGCCGCGGCGGGCTTGCGGCCTTTGGCGGGGGGGGCGGCGCTTGGGCCGTCGAGGGAGAGGACGGCCTCGAGCAGGCCGCAGGCGAGGTCGTAGATCTGCGGGTCCTTGCTCGCCCGGGGGCCGGCGACGTTCAGCACCTGGATCTCGTGTCGGCGGAGCCAATCGAGGATGCGCCGCGCGGCGCGCAGGGCGCCGCTGCGGCCGAGATCGATGTGCAGGCAGGGCCGCCCGAACCGGCGGGCGAGCTGCCGCGTGAGCTCGGAGCCGCCGGTCAAGGGGCCGCGCGAGAGGATCAGCGTCCCGTCGGCCTCCTGCACGTTGCGGGCGGTGCGCTCGGCGTACTCTTCGCTTTCCGTCTCCTGCAGGCGGTAGTGCGCGGGAAGAGGGCCGTCCTCGGCGCGGCGGCCCCGGGGAACCCAGCCGCCGTGGGGGATGCCCAGCTTGAGCGCGACATCGAGGGCGGCGCGATCCACGCCCGTCTGGCCCCCGGAGAGGATCTTGCGGATCATCGCCGCGAACCCCCGTGTTCTTGCGCCGGCGGGGGGAGCGGGCGGCCGTGGGCCGGGCTCAGGGTTCGATCACGAAATGGGCGCGGCGGTTCTTCGCCCACGCCTCCTCGGTGCTCCCCCGGGCGATCGGCCGCTCCTCGCCGTAGCTGATCGTCGCCAGCCGCTCGGCCGCAATGCCGAGATCCACGAGAAAGGCCTTGGCCGCCTTGGCGCGGGCCTCGCCGAGGGCGAGGTTGTATTCGTTGGTGCCGCGCTCGTCGCAGTGGCCCTCGATCGTGACCCGCACGTTGGGGTGGGCCTTGAGGAAGGCCGCCTTCTTTCGCAGCACGGCCTGGGCCTCCTGCGAGAGGGCGGCGCTGTCGAAGGCGAAGTAGATGTCCTCGTTTTCGAAGGCCGCCCGCTCGGAGGCCGGCACGGAAGCGGCCCCGCCTCCGGGCAGCCCGCGGCCCGCCGTGCCGCCGAGATCCTGTTCCCCGACACCGGCTCGGCGCCCGGCTCCGGCGGCACCGCTGCCGTCGCCCGCCGCCCCGTAGCCCGCCCCGGAGGCGATCTCCTTCTTCTGGCACCCCAGGGCCGCCAGCAGGACCGCCGCGGCGAGAACCAGGAGGAACCCGAACCGTTTTCGCTCGTTCATCACCCACTCCTTTTGCGTATCCTACGCGCGGCCGCACGGCCGGGAACCCGGCGGCCGGATGGTTTCTCGGCGCGTTCCGAGATGGTCGTTTTCTACCCCAGGCCAGGCGGCTTGTCAAAAGCCGAGGAAGCCGCCGGTCCCGCCGCCGCCGCCGCGACACCCGTTTTGAAAATTACAATTCTGAAAATTTGAGATGCTCTTTTTTCTTTTTTGAAAGATTTTCCGTTTTTCGCCGAGACGGCGTGAAGACGAGGATCGAAAGCGATTCCGCGGCGTTTGGGGAGCCGCCGCCCCCTGGCATGGAGTTTGATCCGCCTTCGTTCGTCCGCAAAGCCCCGGGGGGCTGGCCTCTCGGCCAGGGTCGTCCCCCGAGGAAGCGAGGCGAACGTTTTCAACGCGGGGAGGAATGTCATGAAGAAAGCCCTGATCCTGTGTTCCGGCCTCGGCCTTTCGGCCTATTCCGGCTGGGCGGCCGGGGAGCCGCCCACGGTCGAGTCCAACCGTGCGGCCATCGAGCTCGTCCAGACCCATGCCGACTACGTCTGGACGCTCATCGCCGCCGCGCTCGTCTTTTTCATGCAGGCGGGCTTTGCGATGGTCGAGACCGGCTTCACGCGCGCCAAGAACGCGATCCACATCCTCATGAAAAACCTCATGGACTTCTCGGTGGGGACGATCGCCTTCTGGGCGGTCGGCTTCGGGTTGATGTTCGGCGCGAGCCCCTTCGGCTGGTTTGGGACGAGCGGTTTCTTCCTGAGCGATTACGCGCCCGGCGGCGACCCCTGGGTGCTCGCCTTCTGGATGTTCCAGGTGGTCTTCGCCGCCACCGCCGCGACCATCGTCTCGGGGGCGATGGCCGAGCGCACGCGCTTCGCCGGCTATCTCCTCTACAGCGCCGTCGTGAGCGCCGTCATCTACCCCGTCTTCGGCTCTTGGGCCTGGGGCGGGCTGCATCACGGCAAGGGGTGGCTCGAATCGCTCGGCTTCATCGACTTCGCCGGCTCGACGGTCGTCCACTCGGTCGGAGGCTGGGCGGCGCTCGCCGGGGCGCTTGTGGTCGGACCCCGGCTGGGGAAGTACGCGCCGGACGGCCGGGTGAGGCCCATCCTGGGGCACAACATGCCGCTTGCCGCCCTGGGCGTCTTCATTCTCTGGCTCGGCTGGTTCGGCTTCAACCCGGGGTCGACGACCGCGGCGAAGAAGGACATCGCCCTGATCTTCGTCAACACGAACTTGGCCGCGGCCGCCGGCTCGCTTCTGGCGATGGCCACCTCGTGGATCCGCTTCGGCAAGGCGGAAATCGGGATGACCCTGAACGGCGCGCTGGCCGGGCTGGTGGCGATCACGAGCCCCTGCGCCACGGTCACCCCCGCGAGCGCCGCCCTCATCGGGGCTGCGGCCGGGGTGCTGGTCGTTTTTTCGGTGCTCTTCTTCGAGCGCCTGCGGGTGGACGACCCCGTCGGCGCGATTTCCGTCCACGCCGTGAACGGCGCCTGGGGGACGCTCGCGGCGGGGTTGTTCCACGTCGAAGGCTTCGATCTCGGTCGTCTCGGGGTCCAGGCGCTGGGGGTGGCGGCCTGCTTTCTGTGGACCTTCCCCACGGCGTGGCTTCTTTTTAAGGCCATCGCGGCGACGGTCGGCCTGCGCGTCTCCCGGGAAGAGGAGCTCGAGGGGCTCGACCTGAGCGAACATGCCGGGATCGCCTACCCCGATTTCGAGGCCCTGGCGCACGGCGGCGGGATCGGCCTTCCCGCGCCCGCCCCTGCGGCGCCTCCCTGCGGCCAGGTCTGCCGACCCGAGATCGCAACCGCCCGGCAGGCGTGAGCCGCCGCCTCGCCGCCACAAACAACAGAGCATCGATGCCGGGATTGCACAAAGCCAACGAAAGGAACCTCACCCATGATGCGCTTTCGTCCGAGCCTGTTCACGGCCCTGTTGCTGATTTCGCTTCCCGCCGCCGCGGCCACCGCCGCCGATTTCTGGGAAGAGGCCGCCGACGCGAAGAACTTCGGCGCCTCCCTCACCTTCGCCTCGGATTACGTCTTCCGCGGGGTCTCGCAAACCGACAACAAGCCCGCCGTCCAGGGAAGTTTCGACTACAAGCACCCGGCCGGTCTCGCCCTCGGCGTCTGGGGGTCGAACGTGGACGATGCCATCTCTCGGGGAAACATCGAAATCGATGTCTACGCCGGCTGGGGGGTCACGGTGTGGGAACGGCTGAGCGTGGACGCCTCCCTGATTTACTATGTCTACCCCGGCAGCGGGGATGACCCGAAGAAGAACTATTTGGAGGGGCACCTGGGGGTGGAAGTCCCCCTGAAGGAGTTCCCGCTCAGCCCGAAGATCGGCCTGGGCTACAACTACTCGCCCGATTTCTTCGGCGAGGATGGCGACGGACACTACCTGAGCGCCAGGCTGGATCTCGGGTTGCCCTACGAGTTCACCCTCTACGGCCTCGTCGGCTACCAGTGGGTCGAAGGCGAAAAGAGCACGGGCAAGGGGGCCGGCGAGAACGGCGAAGACGGCTACGACTACGTTCACTGGAGAATCGGGGTGATGAGGCCGCTTCTCGGCTTCCAGCTCGATTTGAGCTACCAGGACACCGACAGCGCGAATTTTCTGGGCCGTGACATCGCCGACGAGCGGATCGTCTTCAGCATCTCGCGGACGTTCTGAGCCCTCCACCTCCCCACCCCCCCGGGCGGCCGGCCGCCGGGCCGGCCGCCCCCCGCCCTCGCAAGTCATTTCAGATCCCAGCGGATCCCCGCCGTCTTGCGCTCCTCGCCGATCCGCACCAGAACGAGCAGTTCGTAGGTCCCCTTCTCGGGGAGGCGGAAGTAGCCTTCGTAGCCTTTCAAACCGGCGTTGTAGGCGAGCTGCCGGATCTGCTCGCCCCCGCCCGGTTCGACGATCTTCATGCCGACCGCGGCGTCGGTCACGGGCCGTTTGCTTGCGGCCTCGGAGAGCATCACCGTGACGTTGTGCGTGGTGCCGGGCTCGACGTTGTCCTTGAGCTTCATCTCGCGGAGCATCCGGCGGTGCGCGGTGTTTTCCATGACGTGGAAGGCGACCCTCAGGCCGTCAACGAGGACCTCGCGGGTCGCCGCCTGCCCGGCGCCGTGCCCGGCGCCGTGGGTGTGATCATGCTGGGCGGCGGCCGGGAGGGCGAGCGCCCACACGGTCAGGACGGCCGCCGCGGCCGCGAAGCGTTGAAGCAACGGGTTCATGGAAGTTCCTCCTCTCGGGAAGGATGGCCGGCCACCCCGCCTGCGGGGCCGGGCTGCGCAGGCCTAAGCCGCCCCTTGCGCAGCGCGCGCTCCTTCACCATGGCGAAGATGACCGGGGTGACGATGAGGACATGCAGGGTCGAGGTCAACAGCCCGCCCACGATGGGGGCGGCGATCGGCTTCATGACGTCGGCGCCCACGCCCGAGGACCAGAGAATCGGCAACAGGCCGATCAGGGTGGTGGCGACCGTCATCACCTTGGGCCGCAGCCGGAGCACCGAGCCCTCGAGGGTCGCCGCGACGATGTCCTGCGGGCCCAGGGCGCCCTGTTTCAGCCGGCGGTCGAGGGCTTCGTGGAGGTAGAGGACCATGACGACCCCGGTTTCGACCGCGATCCCGTAGAGGGCGATGTAGCCCACCCAGACCGCGACGCTGAACGGGTAGCCGAGAAGGACCTGCAGGATCACCCCGCCGGTCATGGCGTAGAGCACGGCGACCATGAGGATGAGCGCCTCGGGGAGCGAGCGGAAGGTGAGGTAGAGGAGAATCAGGATCACGAAAAAGACGACGGGCAGGAGGACCTGCAGCCGCTCGCGCGCGCGGAGCTGGAACTCGTACTGCCCGCTCCAGGAGAGAAAGGCGCCCTGCGGGAGCGCCACCTCCTCGCGGACCCTCCGGCGCGCCTCCTCGACGTAGCCGCCGAGGTCGCGGCCGGCGACGTCGATGAAGACGTAGCCGGTGAGCAGGCCGTCCTCGTTGCGGATCATGGCCGGCCCCGAGCGGACGTGGATGTCGGCGAGCTGGGCGAGCGGAACCTGCGCGACCGGCCGGCCGGGCGCTTCCATCGCCGCCCCGGACGGCGGCGGCACGGGGACGAGGACGCGGCCCAGGCGATCGAGGTCGTCGCGCAGCTCCCGCGGGTAGCGCAGGTTCACCGGGAAGCGCGCGCGGCCCTCGACCGTGCGCGTGAGGTTCATCCCGCCGATCGCCGTCTGGATCACCTCCTGGACCTCGCCCACGGTGAGGCCGTAGCGGGCGATCGCCTCGCGGCGGATGTCGATGTCGACGAAGGTGCCGCCGGTTGCGCGCTCGGCGAAGACGCTGCGGGTGCCGGGGAGGTCCTTCAGCACGGACTCGATCCGCAACCCGATCTCCTCCACGGTCTGCAGATCGGGGCCGGAGACCTTGACCCCCACCGGCGTCCGGATCCCGGTCGAGAGCATGTCGATGCGCGCCCGGATGGGCATGGTCCAGGAATTCTGGAGCCCCGGGAACTGCATCGCCCGGTCCATCTCGGCGACGAGCTCCTCGTAGGTGAGCGGGCGCTCTTCGCCGAGGAGCAGCGCGGCGAGGGGGCGGAGCGGCGCGGGCCACCCCGAAACGTCCCGTTTCACCCGGCGCCAGGCCTCCCGGGGCTTGAGAAGCACGGTGGTCTCCATCATGCTGAAAGGCGCCGGGTCGGTTGCGGTCTCGGCCCGGCCGGCCTTGCCGAAGACGCGCTCGACCTCGGGGAAGCCCTTGAGGATCCGGTCCTGGAGGGCGAGCAGCCGCCCCGCCTCGGTCACCGAGATCCCCGGGGCGGTGACCGGCATGTAGAAGATCGTCCCCTCGTAGAGCGGCGGCATGAACTCGCTGCCCGCCCCGAGGGCGAGCCACAGGCTCAGCGGGATGAGCAGCGCGTTGAGGAACAGCGCACTCTTCCGCCTCCTGAGCGCAAGGCGCAACACCGGCTCGTAGATCCGGTGCAGCACACGCGACACGGGGTTTTCGGACTCGGGCCGGATCCGCCCCCGGGAGAGAAACAGGGTCATCAGCACGGGGACGAGGGTCACGGCGAGGAGCGTCGAGGCCGCCATGGCGAAGGTCTTGGTGAAGGCGAGCGGCCGAAAGAGGCGTCCCTCCTGCGCCTCGAGCAGGAAGACCGGGGTGAAGGAGACGATGATGATGAGCAGGGCGAAGAAGAGCCCGCGGCCCACTTGGCGGCAGGCCCCGACGAGCAGCTCCCGGCGGCCGCCGCGGCCTTCGCCCTCCGCGACGCGGCGCACCCCGTTTTCCACCATGACGATCGCCGCGTCGACGAGCACGCCGATCGAAAGCGCAATCCCGCCGAGGGACATGATGTTCGAGGGGATGCCGAGGAGCGCCATGGGGATGAAGGAGACGGCGACCGCGACCGGGAGCGCCAGGATCGGAACGAGGGCCGAGCGGACATGGAAGAGAAAGAGGATCACGACGAGGCTCACGGCGGCGATCTCGACGAGGAGCGTCTTCTGGAGGGTGGCGATGGAGAGCAGGATCAGCTCCGAGCGGTCGTAGGTGGGGACGACGCGCACCCCCGCGGGCAGGCCCGGGGCGATCTCTTCGAGCTTTTCCTTGACCGCCCGGATGACCCGCAGGGCGTTTTCGCCGTGGCGCATGACGACGATGCCGCCCACCACCTCGCCGCGGCCGTCGAGCTCCGCGAGGCCGCGGCGGATGTCGGGGCCCAGGGCCACGTGGGCCACGTCGCCGAGCAGAACCGGCGTCCCCCCCGATGCGCCAAGCACGATCGCGCGGAGGTCCTCGGCGCCCCGGACGTAGCCGCGGCCGCGGACCATGTACTCGCGGCCGCCCATCTCGAGAAGGCGGCCTTCGACGTCCCGGTTCGAGCGGCGGATGCGCTCTGCGACCTCGCGGATCGAGATCCCGTAGGCGGCAAGCCGGTTGGGGTCCACGGTGACCTGGTACTGCCGGACGAAGCCCCCGACACTGGCCACCTCGGCCACCCCGGGGACGCTGCCCAGCGCGTAGCGGAGATGCCAGTCCTGGAGCGCCCGCAGTTCGCTCAGGTCCCGCCGGCCGCTTTCGTCGACGAGCGCGTAGGTGAAGACCCAGCCCACCCCGCTCGCATCGGGGCCGAGGGCGGGCGTGGCGTCCTCGGGCAGGGTGCGGGCGATCTGCTGCAGGTACTCGAGGACCCGCGAGCGCGCCCAGTAGATGTCGGTTCCGTCCTCGAAGATCGCGTACACGTAGGAGAAGCCGAAATCGGAGATGCCGCGCACGGTCCGGACGCGCGGGGCCGAGACGAGGGCGCTGACGATCGGGTAGGTGACCTGGTCCTCGATCAGGTCGGGGCTGCGCCCCTCCCAGGGCGTGTAGACGATCACCTGGACGTCGGAGATGTCCGGGATGGCATCGAGCGGGATGTGGCGCAGGCTGTAGACCCCGGCGAGCGTCGCGAGGAGAACGACGGCGAAGACGAGAAAGCGGTTTTGCGCGCAGCGCTCGATCCAGGCTTCGATCATGGTCTGCGTCCTTGTCCGCCGCGGGCGCTCAGTGATGGTGCCCGCCCCCTCCCAGGGCCTCGCGCAGCCGCGACTCGGAGTCGATCAGGAAATTCGCGCCCGTCACCACGCGCTCGCCGGGCGCAAGGCCCGCGATGACCTCGAGAAACCCGTCGGCCCTGGCCCCCAGCCGCACCTCGCGGGGCTCGAGGACCCCCTCCGCCGCCTCCACGAAGACGATCCGGCGCACCCCCGAGTCGATCACCGCGCCCTCGGGCACGGCGAGGCGCGGACCCAGGGAGACGGCGATTTCGACCTCGGTGAACATCTCCGGCTTGAGCCGGCCGTGCGGGTTGGGCAGAACGTAGCGCAGGCGCGCCGTGCGCGTCCGGGGGTCGAGGGTCGGGTAGAGGTACGCCGCCCGGGCGGTGAGGCGCTCCCCCGCCGCGGCGGAAAGCCGCACCACGGCCTCCTGGCCCGGCCGCACCGCGGGGAGCTCGTACTCGTAGATGTCCGCGATCAGCCAGACGACCGACAAGTCGGCGATCCGGAAAAGCTCCGCCCCCGCTTCCACGTACTGGCCGCGGAAGACCCGCTTTTCGAGGATGGTGCCGTCAAAGGGGCTGTGCAGGGTGAGCGCGGTCTCGGGGGTGCCCCGCTCCTCGAGGCGGCGGATCTGCGCCTCGGAGATGTCCCAGAGCAGCAGGCGCCGCCGGGCGGCCGCGGCGAGCTCTTTTCCGGCGACGGCGAGTTCGGTGAAGGGGCTGCTCCGTCCCCACTCCCGCTCGGCCCGCAGGGCGAGCAGGTATTCCTCCTGGGTGGCGACGAGCTCCGGGCTGTAGAGCGAAAGCAGCGCCTCCCCCCGCCGCACGGGGCGGCCGGTGAAGTCGGCGTGCAGCGCTTCGACCCAACCGCCGACCCTCGGGGAGACGACCGCGATCCGCGTCTCGTCGGGCTCGATGCGGCCGACGGTGCGGATCGTCTTCTGGAGGACCCGCTTCTCCACCGTGCCGAAGCGGATCCCCAGGCGGTGACCGATCTCGGGGGGGATCTCGATTGCGCCCGGCGGGATCTCGCGCGCCTTGCCCTCGCGGCGCACGGCCTCGAGGCTCAGGCCCTTCAACGCCTCGAGGTCCTCCGGCGGCGCGGCCGCGGCCGGGGCGGACGGCGCCGGCGGGTGGGCATGCTGGCCGGGGACGGGCGAAGCGGCGGGCAGGATCAGGCCGAGCGCGAGAAGGATCGCGGCGCGGACGTTCATCGTCACCTCCGCGGGGAGAGGGGGCCGCCGAGGGCGGCCTCCAGGGCGGCGATCGCCCTGCCGTGTTCGGTCAAGGCCTCGTGGTAGTCGAGCTCCAGGCGGTAGAGCTGCATGCGGGCGGCGACCACGGCGGCGAAGCCGGCGCGGTCGACGCGGTAGGCGCTGAGGGCCGATTCCAGGCGCAGCCGGGCCTGGGGGAGGATCCCCGTGCGGTAGAGCGCGATGCGGCGCTCGAGCGCCTGCACCCGGGGCCCGAGCGCGTTGAGGCGGGCGAAGAGGTCGTTGCGGGCGGCCTCGAGGCGCGACTCGGCCGCACGCACCAGGGCGAGCGCTTCGGCCACGCGGCGGTCCTGCTTGGAGCGATGGAAGATCGGGAGGTTCATCTCGACCATGCCGCTCAGCATGTCGAGCCGGTCTTCCCGTTGGCCGTAGGCGAACGTGACCGTGAAATCCGGGAAGACCTCCCGCCGCGCGCGCTCGACTTCCGCCCGCCGGGCGAGGACGGCGAGCCTGAGCGCCCGGAGCCCCGGGTTCTCCCCGGCCGCCCGCTCGCGCAATTCCTCGAGGGAGAAGGCCGTGGGGGAAAAGGGCGGGTCGGCCGGGAGCCCCCGGACCCCCCCGGGGGGGCGGTCGAGAAGGGCTTCCAGGCGGGCCTGGGCCGCCTCCCGCTCGGCCTCGAGGCGCAACAGCTCATCGGCCGCCTGCGTGATGTCGAGCTCGGCCTGGAGCAGCTCCTCCTGCTGTCCCCGGCCCGCGGCGTAGCGCGCCCGGCCGATGCGCGCGAGTTCCTCGAGCAGCTCCTTGTTCCGCAGCGTCACCTCGTGGGTGCGGTGGACGTGGGAGAGCTCGTGGAAGGCCTCCTTGACCGCCGCCGCGACGCGGTTGGCGGTCTCCTCCGTCTCGGCCCGGGCGGCCTGGGCTTCGTACCCGGCCGCCTCCGCAGCGGCCTCGAGCTTTCCCGGGAAGGGGAGCTTCTGGGAGAGGGAGAGCTCCTTCGCCGTCATGTCCTCCTCGTCCAGCTCGAAGTTGCGCGGCACGTTGAGGATCCCGAAGCCGATCATCGGGTCCTCAAGCGCACCCGCCTGCGGGATCCGCTCCCGCAGGGCGCTCTCCCGCTCACGGGCGGCGCGGATCTCCGGGTTGCGCGCGAGCGCCTCGGCCACGAGCGCCTCGAGCGCGAGATTCTCGCCGCCCGCAGCCGAGGAGCAAAACGGGCCGCAGAGGATCGCCGCGCCGAACGCCAGGAGGAATGAAAAATGCCTCACCGCCGTCTCCCTGTCCGCTGGGGATACGATGCAGGCGTATGCTATGGCCGACGGGAGGATTGTCAAATGGTGCGGGAGGAACCCGGCGCCCCCGCGTCCCCGGTCCTCAGGGTGCGGTGTTTTCCCCGAGGGGGGGGATGGAGAGGTAGATCAGGCGCTTCATCTCGCGGCGGCCGTGGGTCACGGTGTCGAGGACGAAGCCGCTGGCGAGGCTGAGAAAGGCGAGGATCATAAGACCGGTGGAGAGGATCGCGGTCGGAACGCGCGGCACGAGCCCGGTTTCGAGGTAGGTGACCACGATCGGCGCGGCGAGGAGGACCGAGGCGAGGGCGAGCCCCCCGGCGATGAGCGAGAAGAAGGCGAGCGGCCGCTCTTCCTTGAAAAGGTCGAGGATCATCATCAGGATGCGGAAGCCGTCGCGGTAGGTGCGCAGCTTGCTCGCCGAGCCGGCGGGCCGGGCACGGTAGGGGGTGGGCACCTCGGCGGTCGGCATGCGCAGCTCGAGGGCGTGCACGGAGAGCTCGGTTTCGATCTCGAAGCCCGTCGAGAGCGCGGGGAAGGACTTGACGAAGCGCCGCGAGAAGACGCGGTAGCCGGAGAGGATGTCGCTGAAGCTGCGGCCGAAGCAGAGGCCGAGGAACCCGGTGAGGAGGTCGTTCCCCAGCCGGTGCCCGGGCCGGAAGGCCGCCCCCTCGTAAATCGAGAGCCGGGAGCCGACCACCATGTCGAGGCGCTCCGCGAGGAGCTTGGCGACGAGCCGGGGCGCGCTGGCCGCGTCGTAGGTCCCGTCGCCGTCGGCGAGCACGTAGACGTCGGCTTCCACGTCGGCGAACATGCGGCGCACGACGTGGCCCTTTCCCTGGCGGGTCTCGCGGCGCACGACGGCGCCGGCCGCGGCGGCGACCTCGGCCGTGCGGTCGGTCGAGTTGTTGTCGTAGACGTAGATCGCGGCCTGGGGCAGGGCCTGGCGGAAATCGCGCACCACCTGGGCGATCGCCGCCTCCTCGTTGTAGCAGGGAAGAATCACGGCCGTGCGGAGCGCCGGGAGGCTGTCGCCTTTCGTTTCCATCACCTTCCCCCTCAGTGGGTCGCCCGCCGGCTCACCCGGCACAGAAAGAAGGGGTGCTCCGGCTGGGGTTCGATGCCGGGGACGAAGCCCTGGCAGGAGTCGCGCTCGAGCTCGAGCCCGTAGAACTCGAGCGCCTGGAGCGCATGCCACTCCTCGTAGATGCGGTAGAGCAGAAGAAGCGGCCCCGAATGTTCCGCGACGGCGCGCATCATCATGCGGTCGGTCTCGTTCAGCCGCGGCGAGGGCCCGGTCACGAAGCCCTGGATGCGCAGAAAGCGGGCCTCGGCGGGAAAGGAGGGGATCAGGTAGCCGACCGGGTCGTGGCCGGTCACGAGCACGATCGCCTGGCGCTCGGCGGCAAGCGGCGGCAGGGCGATGTCGAAGTAGTCCGCCGTCCAGGGCCTCCGGCCCCAGTGGCCGGGATCGAGGGTGAGAACGACGAAGGCGGCCGCGGCGAGCGCGGCCTGCTTGAGGCGGCGCGGGTTGCGGATCAGCCGGCCGAGAAGGGCATGGGCGGTGAGCGGGGCGAGATACTCGCAGACGACCGCGTAGCGGTAGACGGAAAAGAGCTTCATCCACAGGAGAAAGGAAACGACGAGGAAGACGATGAGGAACCCGTCGGCCGCGGGGGGCGAAGCCTCCGCCGCGGCGGCCCTCCCGCCGCGGCAAAGGCGGCAGGCCCCGCCGATCAGGGCCGCGAGCAGCAGCACGTAGAGGAGCGGAAAGCGAAGGTCGCGGAAGCCCACCTCGCCCACGCGCGTCGGCTCCACGTTGAACCAGAAGGGGAAGAGCAGCCACATCGCCGGCCCCTGCGGGATGAAGCGCTCGTCGCGGTAGGAGCCCTCGGCCCCCCAGGGGGAGCGGAACCACTCGTTGAAATAGGGGAACACGGGGTTCTGGAAGCGCCGCCACATGGCGAGCATCCAAAAACCGCCGGTTGCGGCGATCCCGACGAGGACCCCCAGGCCGAAGAGAACGGCGAGCGCAAGGCGCCTGCGCCAGGGCAGGCGGAAGGCGAGGATCGCCGCGCAGAGCCCCACGCAGTAGATGGCGAAGGGGAGCTTCACCCCGCAGGCCGAGCCCGCGAGCACGCCCGCGGCAAGCGCGACCGAAGCGCCGCCGCGGAGCGGGCCGCCGAGCCGCTCCCGGAAACGGACGAGCAGGAAGAACGCCGCGAGCACCGGGAGGCTCACCACGGTGTCGCCGAAGCTCGTGCCGATCTCGGCGAGGTGGATCATGCCGAGCATCGCCGCCGCGGTCAGCGCGAAACAGTACCAGCGGGCCCGGGCGGAGTCCCCGGGGTCGACCGCCCGGCGGGTGATGGCGTAGATGAGCCAGGCGTTCAGGCCGGGCAGGAAGCCGAGCAGAAAGCCGACCGCCTTCGGCGGCAGGCCGACGACGGCGTGGTAAAAGGGGAGGTAAAGGAGGGGGTTATAGTAGGTGGCCACGTGGGCGACGGCCACGTCGTGCCCCATGCGGCCGAAGAGAAAGGCGAACGGGTTGTAGACGTGGTAGTTTCTAAGATCCCAGGAGATGTCCTGGCCGAGCCACAGGATCGAGGCCCCGAAGGCGAAAGGGGTGAGGCCGAGAAGGACGCGGATGGCGGTCATGGGGTCGCCCCGAACGGGCCTTCCCCATAGCCCAGAGCCCGGGAGCTGTCAAACGGGGGCCACCGGCATCAGGCGCAGGCGGCGGCCCGGCGGCCCGCCGGGCCGGGGGCGGAAGCGACCGCTTCTTCCGGGCAGCGGGAGCAGTCGAGGGCGAGGTTCGCCGCCGCGGCCGCCGCCAGGCACGCCCGATAGTGCGCGCAGGCGATCTCGCGGGGCGGCGGGTATTCCTCGAGGTCCGGGGTCAGCCGCCGAAACTGGGGTCCGGCGGCGCAGCAGGCATGCATGGGATCCTCCCGGGATGGGGTTCACACCGCTCCTCACGATGTATCGCCCATCCCGGGGATCTCTTGAGTGGGTGTTCCCCTCCCCGCCGGTTCGGCTGCCTCAGCAGGTGCCGAGGCGGCAGGAGGGGCCCTTGTCGCCGGAGAGAATCCCGCAGGGGATGCCGAAGGCGTAGGCGGCCCCGGCGCCGGCCGCGAGCACGAGGAGCGCATAGGGCAGGAAGAGGTTGACCGCCGTGAAGGCGGCGAGGATGAGGATCGCGGAAGCCGCGCAGATCGCTTTCATGGAACGCCCTCCTTTCGGGTGGCCTGGGTTCACGGTAAGCACGGGATTCCCTGAGGCAAGCCCTCCCTGCGCCCGCTCACCCCATGGCCCCCGGGCTGGTCGCCGCCTCGCCCGCCGCCGGGCGGTGGCCGCGGTGAAAGAGGTCGCTCGAAATGAGGTGGTCGGCTGTCGCGCGGTTGCAGGCGACGGCGACGTTGTAGAGGACGGCCATCCGCAACAGGGCCTTCACGTCCACGTCGTGCGGTTGGGCGGTCATCGGGTCCCAGAAAAAGATGAGGACGTCGAGTTCGCCGGAGGCGATCATCGCCCCGAGCTGCTGGTCCCCCCCGAGCGGGCCGCTCTTGAGCAGGCGGATCTCCAGGCCGCAGGCCTCGGCGAGGATCCTCCCGGTCGTCCCCGTGGCCCAGAGGCGATGCCGCGAGAGGGTCCCGCGGTTGAAGCGGACCCATTCCAGAAGGTCTTTTTTGCGCTCGTCGTGGGCGACGAGCCCGATGCGCCGAACCGTACTCATCCCGCTCCTCCTTCCGGCGGGAGGTCAGGACGCTTTCCCCGCCCCGCCGGGGGGATGTCTCCCCCGTGCGGGTTAGCGCGGCATCAGGAGGCGGTTTGAAATGGGTGCGGCCAAAAGGCGGCTCAAGGACCGGCGGGGTTGAGCCGCAGCAGCCCTTCGATCGACCCCGCGGCGGAGAGCTTCGCGAGAACCATCTCCCCGGCGGCGGGGGAGACCCCGGTGAAGGCGGTGATGTTCACCTGGTGGGTGACGAGGACGAGGTTGCCGCGGCCCGGCGGGTTTTCGGCCACGAGACGCCTGAGGGCTTCGGTCTGCTCGTTTTCCCTTGCGGGGGCCGCGAAAAAGGAGTCGAGCGCCGGGTGGGGCTCGAAGGCCCCGAACGCGAGCGCGGCCGTCTCCTGGCAGCGGCAAAAGCGGCTGGAGAAGACCTTCTCCACGGGAATCCCGCGCCGCCGGAAGGCCTCCCCGATGCCGCGGGCCTGGGTTCGCCCCTCCGCGGAGAGGTTGCGCTGCGTGGTGCAATCCTCGAGGCGGAACGAGGGCGGGTCACCCGTCCCCGGGGCGAGGGCATGGCGGAGAAACACGACCCAGCCGCCCCGGCGGAGCGCCTCCCAGGCGGCCTCCTCCGCGCCGGCGGGCGCGGCGGCACACAGGATCGGGACGGCCGCCAGGAAGAGCGCGGCCCGCATGGCGATTGACACGGTGATTCCTCCCGGATTAGGTGGTCCCGCAGACCGGGGGACCCACGGCGTTTGTGCCCCCGGGTGCGGCGGAACACGGCCGCCGTCTTCCCGGCGGCGAGGTCGGCTTCATGCTCCAGGCGGCGAAAATCCTTCTGCTGCTCTATCTCGGCTGGTGCCTTCTGCTCTTCGTCCTGCAGCGGGCGCTCCTGTTTCCCCGCTGGATGATCCCGGCGCCGGGCGAGCCCGCGGTCGAAGAGCGGGGGGTCGAGCGCTGGTGGCTTCCCGCCTCCTTCGGCCGCGTGGAGGCGTGGTACCTCCCCCCGCCCGAGAACCGCCGCCCCGCGCCGGCCGTCGTGTTCGCCCACGGAAACGGCGAGTTGATCGACTTCTGGCCCGAAACGCTGGGTCCCTTCCGGGAACTGGGCTTTGGCCTGCTGCTCGTCGAATACCCCGGCTACGGCCGCTCCGGGGGCTCCACTTCCCAGAGACGGATCGCGGAGGCCTTCGATCTCGCCTACGACCGGCTCGCCGCCCGGCCCGAGATCGACCGCGCGCGCATCGTGTTGTTGGGCCGCTCGCTCGGCGGCGGTGCGGTCTGCGACCTTGCGCTCCGCCGGCCGGCCGCGGCCCTCGTGTTGCTCTCCTGCTTCACCGGCGTGAAGGCCTTCGCCGCCCGCTACCTCGCCCCGCCCTTTCTCATCCGCGACCCCTTCGACAACCTCGCGGCCCTTAGGCGCTACCGCGGCCCCGTCCTCGTCCTGCACGGCCGGCACGACGAGATCGTCCCCTTCGGCCATGCCGCGCGGCTCAAGGCCGCGGCCGCGGACGCCGAGCTCGTCGCCTACGAGGCCGGCCACAACGACTGCCCGCCCGACTGGGAGGCCTTTTTCCGCGACGTGGCCGGCTTTCTGCGGCGGAAGGGCATTCTATGGGCCGAAGGCCGGCCCCGACATGAAGAGGCCGCCCCAACGGCGGGGGAGGCCCCGGCGCGATGAGGCCTCCGCCCCCGACGGTGTTTCTCGTCCGCCACGGGCACGTCCACAACCCCCGGGGCGTCCTCTACGGCCGGCTGCCCCGCTTCCCGCTGAGCGCGCGCGGCCGCGAGGAGGCGGCCCGGGCGGCGGGGATCCTCGCCGGGGCCAAGCTTGCGGCGGTCTACACGAGCCCGCGGCTCAGGGCGCGGCAGACCGCGGCCGCGATCGCCGCCCTTCACCCGGGTCTCGCCGTCCGCACCTCGCGGCTGCTCGACGAGGTGCGCACGCGCTTCGAGGGCGAGCCGCTTTCCATGCTCGCGGGGCGGCGCGACGACTTCTACACCGGCGAGGGCCCGCCCTGGGAACAGCCGCAGGACCTCGTCCGGCGCATGGTGCGTTTTCTCGAGCGCCTCCGGCGGCGGCACGCGGGCGAAGCGGTGGCCGCGGTGACCCACGGCGATGTGATCGCCTTCACGCTGCTCTGGGCGATGCGGCGGGAGCTTCGCCCCGAAAACAAGACGCGCCTTGCGATCCCGGGAGGCGGCGGCTACCCCCCGACCGGCGCCGTCGTGCGCCTGGTTCTCCCCCCGGGGTGGCCAAAGCGGCCCGCGGAGATCGCCTTTCTCCCGGGGGGAGGCGCGGAGGCCGCGCCGCCTCACGGCGGCGCCTCGACGCGGTGAAACCCCTCGGCCAGCCCGTAGGACTCCCCGGCCGCCATCTCGCGGCAGCGCTCCCGCAGCCAGGCGACCGGGTCGCCGCGGGAGAATTCCCGCAGCTGGCTCTTGTGGCAGCGAAGGGCTGCGATCTTGATCTCGAAGGTTGCCGTGACGTCCACCCGGCAGTTGATCTCCTCGGCCCCCCAGAAATAGAGCTCGCGCACCTTGTGCGGGGCGAGCCCCTCCGCCAGAAGCTCGGGGTAGGCGAGCCGGTCCCGGGCGTAAGGGAAGACGGCATCCAGGACGACCTGGCCCACGATGCGGTGGTCGCGGTGCCAGATGTAGCGGCGGTAGGGGTCCGAGGTGAGCACGATCCGCGGGCGGAAGCGGCGGATCTGGCGCACGAGCAGCCGGCGGAAGTCGTCGGTGTCCTCGAGGCCCTGGTCGGGAAGCCTCAGGAACACCGCCTCGCGCACGCCGAGGACGGCGCAGGCCGCGCGCTGTTCCTGCTCGCGGATCGCGGCCAAGGCCGGCGGCGTGAGGTCCGGGTCGTTGGTGCCCTTCTCGCCGCTTGTGCAGAGGACGTAGACCACGGATTTCCCCTCGCGGACCCAGCGGGCGATCGTACCGGCGGCCCCGAACTCGCAGTCATCCGGGTGGGCGGCGATGGCGAGGACGTCGGCGGGGGCGCTCACGGGGGCCTCCCTCACTTTCGGCCTCGACCCCGGCCGCAGCCGCAGCAGGCCGACTCCCCGGCTTCGAGCCCCCGGGCGGCCTCCTGGCCGGAGAGCACCGCGCGGTAGACGGCGAGCATCCCCTCGGCCGCCTGCGGCCAGCCGAAGCCCGCCACCGAGCGGCGCAGCGCCGCCGCCATGAGCGGCGAGGGGAGATGGGTGTCGAGAAGCGCGGCGATCGCCGCGGCGAGGTCGTCCGGGGCGAAGCCGGCGGCGAGACGGCCCCGCCTGCCGCCGCACAGGAGCGTTTCCGCCGCGCCGACGGGCGTCGCGGCGACCGGGGTGCCGCAGGCGAGCGCCTCGAGGATCACGAGACCGAAGCTCTCGTAGGAGGAGGGCAGGGCGAGGAGATCGGCCGCGCTGTAAAACAGCGGGAGCGCCTCCGGCTCGACCCGGCCGCGGAAGGCGACCCGGCCGCCCAGGCCGCGGGCTTCGGCCCAGGCGGCGAGCCGGCGCCGCCGGGGGTCGCCCGCCCCGTCGCCGCCGACGACGATCAGCCGCAGGGGGGCGCGGTCTTTAAGGCGGGCGAGCGCGGCGAGGAGCCGCTTCAACCCCTTTTCCGGCGCAAGTCTTCCCACGTAGAGCACGACCTCGGCCTCCTCGGGGATGCCGAGCCGGGCGCGGGACTCCCGCCGGGGGAGCGGGCGGAAGCGCTCGAAATCGACCCCCCAGGGAACGACGGCCGTGCGCGGGGCGGCGGCGCGGCAGAAGGTCGTGAGCAGGTCTCTCTCGCGCGGCGAGGGCACGGTCAGCGCCTCGCAAATCCGGGCGAGACGGCGCTCCGCCGCGAGGCGCACGAGGAGCTCCGCCCGATCCTCCCGGAGGCGCCGTTTGCCGGCCGCGAGCGTGTGGAAGGTCGCCACGTGGGGTGCGCCCCAGGCGCGGCAGGCGAGCTCCGCCGCCCGCCCCGAGGCCCAGTAGTGGCTGTGGACGAGGTCGTAGCCGGTCCCCAGCCGCCGCCGGAGGCGCTCGATCGTTTCCCACACCCCTTCCGCCTGCCGGTGGATCTCGAGCGGGCGGGCGGGGAGACCGGGGGCGACGGGGAGGAGCCGCACGTTGTCCGCGAGCGGGATCGGCGCCTCACCCCCGGCCCCCCCGGCCGCGGGGGCGAAGAGATCGACGCGGTGGCCGGCCCGGCCCAGCGCGCGCGAGAGCTCGCGCAGGCAGACGCTGAGCCCCCCCGTGCGGCGCGCGCCCAGGGGCCCGAGCGGGCCGGAGTGAAGCGAAACCATGGCGATCGAAAGGCGCGCGGGCGGCACGGGCAGAGTCCTCGCTCAGCCTCCGAGTTCGATGCGGCATCCGAAAAGGGTCAGGGGCGTTCCGCCGAGCCGGCGCTTGTAAGGCTCATCCCCTTTCAGGAAATCGTAACGGGGGATGCCGCGCTCGACGGCGTCGCGGATGCTGAGGATCTTGCACGCTATGCCCGCCCCCCAGGGGGCGAAGGCCGCATCGTAGGCGCTGTTGTAAAGATAGCGGGTCGGGCCGAAATCGAAGCAGCATACCGCGGCGGCCGGAGAGCCGTCAACGTGGACCACCCCCAGCCGGAACTCCGGCAGCCGAAGCGCGAGCAGACGGAAGAAGGTCGCCGTGCGTTCCGTGAGAAAGGCCGCCTTCGCGGGTCGGGTGCGGCGAAAGAGATGGATAAAGGTCTCGATCGCCGCCGCGGCCTCCGGCCCCCCGGGGATAAGCCGCAGGGGGCCGTCGGAGCGCTCC